>Ga0351888_1320_pt1 | contig 11751 bp, 10 predicted proteins | sample TotcelFGM3001M13_FD_206770 | JGI IMG/M metagenome (GOLD analysis project Ga0351888, IMG submission 206770) | Enriched cells from coal bed in the Powder River Basin, Montana, United States - Total cells FGM rep3 HSBNCT.FGM.300.1.M13 ... | reverse complement strand
TGGCCCTCATTCCCGAAGGGGCGCAGGTTTTGGACCCCGGCGGCATGGCCTGCGGCTTCGCCTTGAAGCACGGGGGCGCCCGTCTCTTTTTCCTGCCCGGGGTGCCCAAGGAGATGCGGCTGCTGTTCGACGGCCTGGTGCTGCCCGCCCTGGTGGAGTCGGCCGGCGGCGGCGACCGTCTGGCCCAGCGGACGCTCCGCCTCTTCGGCATCTCGGAAGCCCGGTTGCAGCAAGTGGTCTCGCACCTGCCGGATTTTCGGCCGGGCGAAGTGACCGCGGGTTTTTACCCCAATTTCCCCGAGACTCACCTGACCCTGACCATGCGGGGCCGGGACCGCCTGGCCCTGGAGGAGACCCTGGACCGCCTGACCTCCGCTTTGGCCCGGGAGGTGGGCGACGTGCTCCTGGGATCGGACTTGATCTCCCTGGAGGGCCTGGTGGGACGTTACCTCCAGAAAAACGGCCTCACCCTGGCCGTGGCGGAATCTTGTACCGGCGGCCTCATCGGGCACCGCCTCACCGACATACCCGGCGCCTCGGATTATTTCCTGGGCGGGGTGGTGAGTTACAGCAACGACGCCAAGTGCGACCTGCTGCGGGTGCCGGCCGAGGTCCTGGCCCGGCACGGGGCGGTGAGCCCGGAGACCGCTCGCGACATGGCCCGGGGGGTGAAAGAGGTCTTTCACGCCGCCATCGGCCTGTCAGTAACCGGCATCGCCGGCCCCAGCGGCGGCAGCCTCGAGAAGCCCGTGGGCACCGTGTACATCGGCCTGGCCACCGATCAAGGCGAAGAGGTGTGGCACTATCAATTTCACGGCAACCGGGCCGAGATCAAGACCCTGACCGCCGAAACCGCCCTGGACCGGTTGCGGAGGGAGTTGAAGAAGTTGTCAGCGGTCAGCTGTTAGCTATCAGCTTTTTTAAACTCGTTCCCAAGTTGCACTTGGGAACGGCGATGGATGCCAGGCTCTGTACGGGATTTCATAAATACGCTGGCGTCAAATATCGCCCCCCTCACCCCAACCCTCTCCCCCCGAAGCGGGGGGCGAGGGGGTAGGTCAGGTCGCCGGGTTGTTAGGATGGCGTGCCCCAAATCAGCCCCAGCTTTTCCCCTCTCCCTAATGGGGGAGAGGGTCAGGGTGAGGGGAAGTGATCTTCACGGAGTAAGGAATTCGTTATCGTATTTACAAACCACTGTATTATGTTTGGCTGGTAAAGCGTTCCCAAGTGCAACTTGGGAACGAGCCGCAAAGTTTTTGTAGGGTGCGTCTTACGCACCATTAATGGCATTTCGGAATCCAAAGTGTTAATGGTGCGTAAGACGCACCCTACGAAAAGCTGAAGGCTGACCGCTGAAAGCTGAGAACTAAAAAATGATCCGCGCCTTTCTGGCCATTGAACTACCCGAGGCCCTCCGCGTTGGCCTGGCCCAGGTCCAGGATGAGCTGCAATGGAGCCGCGCCGACGTGCGCTGGGTGGCGCCGGGCAATATTCACCTGACCTTGAAATTCTTCGGCAACGCCCCGGATGATGAGAGCGATCCCCTGGCTCAGGCGGCCCGGGACGCCGCGGCCGAAACCGCCCCGTTGCAGCTTCAGGCCACCGGCGTTGGGGCCTTCCCGTCCCCCACCGCCCCCCGGGTGGTGTGGCTGGGGCTGGGGGGGGACGTGGTGCCCCTGACGCAGCTGTTCTACCGGCTGGAAAAGGCCTTCGCGGTCCTGGGCTATCCGCCGGAAGGCCGGGCCTTCAACCCGCACCTCACCCTGGGCCGGGTGAAATCCCCGGCCAACCGGGAGCGCCTGGCCCGGCTACTGGCCAAAATGCCGCCCATGGACTGGCCGCCGTTTGAGGTCAAGGAATTAATCCTGTTCCAGAGCGTCCTGTCGCCGCAAGGGTCAAAATATACGCCGTTGCAGGTGATTCCGCTGGGGTGAGCGTGGTAGGGGCGGACCTATGTGTCCGCCCTAAAAAGGGGGCACACGCAGGTGCCCCCCTACAAAAGATTGCTTGACCAAGGTTAGTTAATGTAATACATTGTAAGACATGAAGACCAATACCTTGACCATCAGGCTTGACGAGGAGTTGGATAAGCTTCTGACGAAGGCGGCCAAGCAATCGGGAAAGAATCGGAGTGAGATTGCCCGTGAGGCGCTGCGCCGCCAACTCCGGGTCAGTCAGTTCGAAGCCCTCCGCCGGAAGATTATGCCTTTCGCCGAGGCGCGGGGCTATCTCACCGATGAGGACGTGTTCCGGGAAGTTTCGTGAGGGTTCTCCTGGACACCAATGTCATCGTCAGCGCGGTTACGACCCGGGGGCTGTGCGCCGACGTCTTTCGGGCTGTGCTGGCGGCCCATGAACTTGTCACCTGCGCCCAGGTTATTCAGGAGGTCCGGCGCAACTTGAGGATAAAGTTCGGAGTTCCGGACCCGTTGATCGAGGAATACCTTGAACTTATCGGCCAAGATGCCATCGTGGCCGAGCCTGAAGACCTGCCGGACCTCCCCATCCAGGACCGGGATGACGCGGCCATCGTGGCGGCGGCTATCGGTGCCAGGGCAGAGGTCCTGGTTACCGGCGACCACGAGCTGCAAAGCCTCAAGAACATCGGCAAGGTAAGGATTCTGTCCCCCAGAGCCTTCTGGGAAGAACTGACGGCCCACGAATAAAGGTTTGGGTGCGTCTTACGCACCGTTTGGGCCTCGGCAGCATTGGAGAAAAAGAGATGAAAAAGGAATTTACTGCGGTTATCAAAAAGGAAGACGATTGGTGGATTGGCTGGATTGAAGAAGTGCCGGGGGTGAATTGCCAGGAACGCAGCCTGGAAGAACTGCGGGAAACCCTGCGACTCACCTTGCAGGAGGCCTTGGAGTTCAACCGCCAGGAGGCTCTTGCTGCGGCCGGCGGCGAGTTTCGAGAAGAAAAAATCGCGGTATGAAGCGCCGGGAGTTTCTTCATTATCTGCGCTCTCAGGGCTGTAAGATGCTCAGAGAAGGGAGCCGGCATTCCTGGTGGCATAATCCCCAACTCAACAAACGCTCAGCCGTGCCGAGACATGGCGAAATAAAGGATTTACTGGCAAGGAAAATTTGCCAAGACCTGGGGATAACCCCGGTGAAATAAACCCGAAGCGCCTGGGGCGGGAAACCGTAGCGTACCCCGCCGTTAGCTTGTTTCTCAAGTAACAGTCATAGTGCGTTTTAGGCACCATGGTGATATCCAGGGATTAATTCCCGGCTACTGGGCGCTCTAAGATGCAAAACCACCGGATGGAATAGCATTTGACGGCGGGATGCGCTCCGCTTTCCCGCCCTACGGGGCCTGTGCCCGCCTAACGCACAAAAAGTAGGGTGCGTCTCACGCACCATTAAGGGTATCTCGAGATTGCTGGATGGTAAATTTGGCGCGTAAGACGCTCCCTACGACTCCTGCCAAAGGAATCATCGAGCGGTTCATGGATTCCGAAAAGAACGGCGGGCACGGCACGGCTGTATTGAGAAGCGGGAGCTTCGGGGCATGTAACGTTCCCAAGCAGGAGCTTGGGAACGAGGCGAGAAAAGGTAGATTGCACATAGCACTTTCTATATAGCTAAAGTCATGGAAGCCGAACGTGGATAAAGAAGCCATAATAAAAGAAATCCAAAGGACAGCCAGTGAGAATGGCGGAATACCGTTGGGGAGCCAACGATTTGCAAATGAAACGGGAATAAAAAAATCAGATTGGTACGGAAAATACTGGGCAACATGGGGTGATGCCGTAAAAGAGGCTGGCTTTGAACCAAACGTGTTTGTAACGGCTGTCGATATCCGATTACTCATAAGAAAGTTTATTGAATTTATTAGGGAAATTGGTAGATTTCCAACCCATGGTGAGTTACGTTTAAAGACATTTAACGATAAAACCTTTCCGGCACATTCAACATTTGATGCAAGAATGGGCAAGAAAAAGTATGAAAAGGCAAAGATAATAGTTGAATATTGTGAAAAACAAAAAGAATTTTCAGATGTAATAAATATCTGTCAACCCCTATGCAGCATCATAAATAAAAGTGAAAATGGCGAAATAGAGGAACAGGTTGATGATTTTGGGTTCGTATATTTAATGAAATCGGGCAGGCACTACAAAATAGGTAGGAGCAATAGTGCCGATAGACGAGAATATGAACTTAAGATTCTCCTCCCGGAAAAAGTTAAATTGATACATAAAATAAGGACGGATGATCCAGTTGGGATAGAGTCATATTGGCACAAAAGGTTCGAAGACAAAAGAAAGAGCGGCGAATGGTTCGAACTTACGGGACCAGATGTAAAAGCATTCAAACGCAGAAAGTTTATGTAAGTTTTTAGTCCCCAAGTTTGACTTGGGAACTAGAAAAAAAATAACGCAGGCTAAAGCCTGCGGCTACCAATTTCAATAATACCTTAATGAAAAGGAATAAAACATGACCGACCAAACCGCAGACCGCACCAAGGCCCTGGAACAGGCCTTGGGTCAGATTGAAAAAAATTACGGCAAGGGCGCCATTATGCGCCTGGGGGCCGAGGAAAAAATCGATGTGGCGGTGATTCCCACCGGCTGCCTCTCCCTGGACCTGGCCCTGGGTATCGGCGGCGTGCCCCGGGGGCGGGTGATCGAAATCTACGGCCCGGAATCCTCCGGGAAAACCACCCTGGCCCTGCACGTCATCGCCGAGGCCCAGCGCAAAGGGGGCGTGGCGGCCTTCATCGACGCCGAGCACGCCCTGGACGTGACCTATGCCCGGAAACTGGGGGTCAGGACCGAGGACCTGCTCATCTCCCAGCCCGACTCGGGCGAGCAGGCCATGGAAATCGCCGAAATCCTGGTGCGCAGCAATGCCATCGATGTGGCGGTGGTGGATTCGGTGGCCGCCCTGGTGCCCCGCTCCGAAATCGAAGGCGATATGGGGGACGCCCAGATGGGCTCCCAGGCCCGCCTCATGTCCCAGGCCCTGCGCAAACTCACCTCGGCCATCAGCAAGTCCATGACCTCGGTGATCTTCATCAACCAGATCCGCCACAAGATCGGGGTGATGTTCGGCAACCCTGAGACCACTACCGGCGGCAACGCCCTGAAGTTCTACGCCTCCATGCGCCTGGACATCCGCAAGATGACCACCATCAAGCAGGCCGACGAGGTTATCGGGGTCCACGCCCGGGTCAAGGTGGTGAAAAACAAGCTGGCCCCGCCCTTCAGAGAGGCGGAATTCGACATCATTTACGGCCAGGGCATCTCCCGGGAAGGCGACCTGCTGGACCTGGCCACGGCCCAGGGGCTTATCGTTAAGAGCGGCGCCTGGTACAGCCACGGCTCCGACCGCATCGCCCAGGGCCGGGAAAACGCCAAGACCTATCTCAAGGAGCACCCGGACCTGGCCAAGGACCTGGAGCAACAAATCCGCACGTTCCACGGCCTGCTGCCCGAAGAGGCAAAAACCCCGTCACAGGAGTAAGATATGACCAGCCGCGAGATCCGGGAAACCTTTCTGCGCTTCTTTGAATCCCAGGGCCACACCCGGGTGGCCAGCTCCTCCCTGGTGCCCGCCGGGGACCCCACCCTGCTGTTCACCAATGCCGGGATGGTGCAGTTTAAAAAGGTGTTCCTGGGAGAAGACCCCCGGCCCTACACCCGGGCCGCCAGTTCCCAGAAGTGCGTCCGGGCCGGCGGCAAGCACAACGACCTGGAAAACGTCGGCTTTACCGCCCGGCACCACACCTTCTTTGAGATGTTGGGGAACTTCTCCTTCGGCGATTATTTCAAGGAAGGCGCCATCGAGATGGCCTGGGAGCTCTTGACGCAACACTACAAGCTCCCGGCGGATAAATTGTGGGCCACCGTCTTCCACGAAGACGAAGAAGGGGCCCGCCTCTGGGAGAAGATCGCCGGGCTGCCGCCTTCCCGCATCATCGGCCTGGGCGAAAAAGACAATTTTTGGGCCATGGGCGACACCGGGCCCTGCGGCCCCTGCTCCGAGATCCTCATCGACCAGGGCGAGGCCATGTCCTGCGGCCCGGACTGCGGCATCGGCAAGTGTGAGTGCGACCGGTATTTGGAGATCTGGAACAACGTCTTCATGCAGTACAACCGCACCGCCGACGGCGTCCTCCACCCTCTGCCCAAACCCAGCATCGACACCGGCATGGGCCTGGAGCGCCTCTGCGCCGTCATTCAGGGGGTCCGGAGCAATTTCGACTGCGACCTGCTCCGGCCGGTAATCGCCGGGATTGAGACCCTGTCCGGCCAGGCCTACGGCGCCAGCGAGCAGCAGAACGTGCCCTTCCGGGTCATTGCCGACCACAGCCGCGCCACCGCCTTTTTGATCGCCGACGGGGTGCTGCCGTCCAACGAAGGCCGGGGCTATGTGCTCCGGCGGATCATGCGCAGGGCCATCCGCTTCGGGCGGCTCCTCAACCTGCCGACGCCGTTCCTGTCCCGGGTCTGCGACGGGGTGGTGGAGTTAATGGAGGACATTTACCCCGAACTCCGCCAGATGCACCACATCATGACCCAGGTGGTGACCGGCGAGGAAGAGCGTTTCGCCGACACCCTGGATCACGGCCTCAGACTGTTGAGCGACGAACTGGCCGACCTCAAGAAGCACAGCCAAAAGATCCTGCCCGGGGAGGTGGCCTTCAAGCTCTACGACACCTACGGCTTTCCCCTGGACCTCGTACAAGACACCCTGCGGGAAGAGGGCCTGGTGCTGGACCTGGAAGGCTTTGAGGCGCAGATGCGGGCGCAGCGGGAGGCCTCCCGGCAGTCCTGGAAAGGCGGCCCGGGGGAAGAGCTTCCCGCGGTTTACCAGGAACTGGCGGAGTGGCCGGCCACCAAATTCCTGGGCTACGACGCCCTGGAAGGCGACAGCAGCATTCTGGCCCTCATCGTGGCGGCCGGGCACAATGACCAGGCCGAGGCCGGCGAGGAGGTGGAGGTGGTCACCAAAGCCACCCCCTTCTACGGCGAGTCCGGCGGCCAGGTGGGGGACGCGGGCGTCATTTCCGGCGACGGCTGGCGCATCCGGGTTTCCAATACCCAGAAGCTGCCCAACGACCTCATTGTCCATCAGGGTAAGGTGGAGAAAGGCACCGTGCACGTCAACGACCCGGCGAATCTCTCCGTGGACGCCCCGCGCCGCCGGCGTATCATGCGCCATCACACCGCCACCCACCTTCTCCAGGCGGTGCTGCGGCGTCACCTGGGCGACCATGTCAAGCAGTCCGGCTCTTTGGTGGACCCGGAGCGTCTGCGCTTTGACTTTACCCACTACCAGGCCATCAGCCCCGGGGAGCTTGAGGCCATCGAACTGGACTTGAACGACGCCGTGGCGGCCAACCTGCCGGTGCACACCGACCAGATGTCCATGGACCAGGCGCTTGAGAGCGGCGCCACCGCCCTGTTCGAGGAGAAATACGGTGACAACGTGCGGGTGGTGGCCATCCCCGAGGTCAGCCAGGAGCTCTGCGGCGGCACCCACGTGGAGCGCACCGGGGACCTGGGCCTGTGCAAAATCACCACTGAGACCTCCATCGCCGCGGGCATCCGGCGCATCGAGGCGGTGTGCGGCGTCGAGGCAGTCAAAATCACCCAGGACCAGGCCCGGGAATTGGACCAGGCCGCAGCCCTGGTGAAAGGCAGCCGGGGCGACCTGGTGGCCCGCCTGGAAAAGCTGCTGGCCCAACAGAAGAAGCTGGAGAAAGACCTGGAGGCCCTCAAGGGGCGTCTGGCCTCGACCCAGGCCAAAGACCTCCTGGGCCAGGCGCGCCAGGTGGACGGCGTTGCCGTCCTGGCGCTGGCGGTAGACGCCGCCGACCCCAAGACCCTCAGAGATTTTGCGGTAAAATTCCAGGATAAGCTCAAAAGCGGCATCGTGGTCCTGGGCAGCGCAGGGGGCGAGAAGGCCATGCTCATCGCCCTGGTCAGTAAAGACCTGACCAAGCGCTTCCCGGCCGGAGAAATCATCAAGGCCATCGCCCCCGCCATCGGCGGCAGCGGCGGCGGCCGCCCCGACATGGCCCAGGCCGGCGGCCCGGATAAGGGGAAACTCGCCGCGGCTTTGGAGCAGGTGTATGAGGTGGTGGCCACGAAGGCGAAGGGGTAAAGAGAATGTGGGGGAGGGGGCTAAAGGCTAAGGCCCTTATCCCCTTCCCCCACACCCCCTCCTCCAATGCCGCAAGTAAAATGTAGGGTGCGCCCTGCGCACCATAAAAACTAATAAAGAGTAAGATATGGAACAAGTCGAGAATCTCGATTTTCTGAATCCAAATAGGTCGTGGGTTATTAAGGAATTAGATAAACTCTATCAGGAGTGGCTTGCTTGGGAAATCGAAGTGTCACGGATTGTTGATCAGACTTATGACAAAAATACTCAATCAGAGGTTTTCGCTGATGGGGAAGAAATGATGCAAAAACATGAAGTTATGCAAGCAAAGACTCTCACTTTCCTGAACAATAATATTAAAGGCCACGGCTTCATAAAAGGGTTTGACGGTGAGAGATGCGACCGATACGATTTAAGGCTCAAGCATAGAGTCAAACATAGATTGCAAGATTTAAGAATTTTAATTGCTTCGTTGGAGTATGCCAGGGTGCCAGAATCTTATTGGAAACAGAAGGGAAAGGAGCTTGTAGACAAGATGATAGATAAAACCCCTGATGCCGCAATTGATATAGCAACAAATTATTTAAAAAATCCAATGGGGGGAGGATAGTAATGTAGGGTAGGCACCACCCACCACAAAGTAACTGTGTTCAAGGAAATTTATCTGAAATGCGAGGCACACGCTTATCCAAGGCCAACCACATTGCCCGTCGTCTTTGGAATATCTATCATAAAGAAGTGAAGAATTTGTGGAAACCTACCGATTTAATACACGTAGGTTGTATCGGGTATTTTCGCAAGATGCGGAAACCCTGTTCCGGTCCATGTTGCGGCAATCCCAGCAAGTGGTTTGGAGAACTCACTATTCAGGAATTGAGGGCGCCTAAAGTTGCGGATTTTTGACTATCCGAGGCGCACAGGCGAGACGCCTGTGCCACTATAACGGCAATTTAGGGTGGGCACCGCCCACCCTACACTGTACCCAGGCAAGCAACCATGGAAGAGCTCATACTCAGGCTTAAAGAAGCTATTGAATTTTGGGTAGAGGAAATGGAATCCGTCTGCGCCTATGATACCGCCAAGGCCTGTGGCGGCGAAATAATTCCCTTTGAACAAGCGGTTTCTGAGATCGAGCGGGGTCGTTGCGATACTCGCGGTGAATGCCCAAGTTCAACCGAGGTGAAAAAATGACCGGATACATTCTCCTGGGCGTGGTGGTGGTCCTGCTTGTCGGGGCCGTGACGATTTACAACCGGCTGGTGACCAACAAGAACATGGTGGCCGAGGGCTGGAGCGGCATCGATGTCCAACTCAAGCGCCGGAACGACCTCATCCCCAACCTGATTGAGAGCGTCAAGGGTTACATGGGCCACGAGCGGGGCGTCCTGGACCAGGTCACCGAGCTCAGGTCCAAGAGTCAGGCGGCCCAGGGGGTGGCCGACAAGGCTAAGGTGGAAGGGGCCATGGGCGCGGCCTTGGCGAATCTCTTCGCGGTGGCGGAAAATTATCCTGATTTAAAGGCCAGCCAGAATTTTATGGAGTTGCAAAAATCCCTGGCCGACATCGAGGACCAGGTGCAGTTGGCCCGGCGCTATTACAACGGGGCCGCCCGGAACTTCAACATCCTGATCCAGTCTTTTCCCAGCAACCTGATCGCCTCCGCCTTTAAATTCACCACAGTGGAATATTTCGAGATCGAGGATGCCGCCGAACGGGCCGTGCCCAAGGTGGCCTTTCCTTAGATCGGGGCGGAAAAAAGATTGCTTCCCCCACCCTAACCCTCTCCCCCATTGGGGGCGAGGAAGGGAGAAAAGATGCCTTGATTTTATTTTTAAGGCTATCTTGCCGATGATATACATCAAGTTGCGTCGGGGCGGACCTGCGTATCCGCCCTCATGCAGGGCGCACACATGGGTGCGCCCCTACAGGAAAGTTGGATACAAATGGACGGATACCCATTATGAAGCGCGGCGCCCTGTTCCTGACCTTCACGGCCGTAATGATCCTGGCCCTCCTGGCCGGGGTCACCGTAGCTGTGGCCCAATCCGAGCGCATCCTCAATTTCAAGAGCTTTATCCAGGTCCATCCCGACGCCTCCATGACCGTCACCGAGAATATCACGGTCCAGGCTTCCGGCTATGAAATCAAGCGGGGCATCATCCGGGATTTTCCCACCACCTACCGGGACCGGCTGGGTAACACCATTAGGGTGGGCTTTAAGGTGGAAGAGGTCTTGCGGGACGGGCGGCCCGAACCCTATCAGACCGAGAGCGTTTCCAACGGGGTCAAGATCCGCATCGGCCAAAAAGACGTCTTCCTCAGGTCCGGGGTCTACACCTACACCATCCAGTACCGGGTGGACCGGGAGTTGGGGTTCTTCAAGGACTTTGACGAGCTTTACTGGAACGTCACCGGCAACGGCTGGACCTTCGCCATCGACCATGCCGAGGCCTATATCGAACTCCCCGCCGGGGCCACGATCCTCAAGTCCGCGGCCTACACCGGTGCTCAGGGAGAGAAAGGCCGCGATTTTACCGTGCGCGCCGACGACAACCTCATGGTGTTCAAGACCACCCGGGGGCTGGCCCCCAGAGAAGGCCTGACCGTGGCGGTGTCCTGGCCCAAGGGCGTGGTGCACGAGCCCTCCAGCCAGGAGCGTATGGGCTTCTTCTTTAAAGACAATGTGGCCACGGCCATCGGGCTCATCTGGCTGGCCGTGCTTCTGGCGTTCTATCTCTGGGTCTGGCACCGGGTGGGCCGGGACCCCGCCGGCGGCACTATCATCCCGCTGTTCTCCCCGCCCACCGGTTTCTCGCCGGCGGGGGTGCGTTTCGTCAGCCGCATGGGGTATGACGACAAGGCCTTTGCCGCCGCGGTGGTGAACATGGCGGTGAAAGGCGGAGTGCTGATCCAGGAAGACGACGGCGATTTCACCCTGGTCCGCAAGGAGGGCGCCATGGGAGCCCTGTCCCGGGACGAGCAGCTCGTCACCGCCCAACTTTTTTCCGGCAGCAAATCCGTAATATTAAAAAACACCAACCATACCAAGATCAGGGCGGCCATCGACGCCTTGAAGAAAAATCTTAAGACGGAACTGGAGAAGATATATTTCGTCACCAATTCCGGCTATCTGGCGCCGGGAATCGTCATCACCCTCCTGGGCGTGGCCCTGGTGGTCCTGACATCCCGGGAGAAGGCCATGGCGGCCTTTGGCTCCGTGTGGCTGACCATATGGACGGTGGCTTGCTACTTTCTGGCGGTCAACGTTTATAAGCAGTGGCAGGCGGCCCGGGGCGGCGGTTGTATGAAACGGTTGGGGGCCCTGGGCATCACCCTGTTTACCCTGCCCTTTTTTGTGGGGGAGATCGCCGGGGCGTACCTGCTAACCACAGCCGTGTCCATCCCTGCGGCCGCCACCCTGGCCGCCATGGGCTTTGTCAACGCCCTGTTTTACCACCTGCTCAAGGCCCCCACCCTGTCGGGCCGCAAGATTATGGACCAGATAGAGGGCTTCAAGCTTTATCTGTCGGTGGCGGAAAAAGAACGCCTCAACCTGCTCAATCCCCCGGAAAAAACCCCGGCGCTCTTCGAAAAATACCTGCCCTACGCCCTGGCCCTGAATGTGGAAAATGCCTGG
>Ga0351888_1323_pt1 | contig 12081 bp, 8 predicted proteins | sample TotcelFGM3001M13_FD_206770 | JGI IMG/M metagenome (GOLD analysis project Ga0351888, IMG submission 206770) | Enriched cells from coal bed in the Powder River Basin, Montana, United States - Total cells FGM rep3 HSBNCT.FGM.300.1.M13 ... | reverse complement strand
GTGATGAATTAAAATTAGAATTAACTCCTGAAAAACGTATATTGGAAGTTTTAGGTGTTCCTCATACTATTATAAACTCTCAAGTGATTATTGGTCCGGATGAAGCATTGACTTTGATTAAAACAATGGAAAAATCACTGGAAAAAGACGTTGAAAATACATTGGACGCGTTAAATGATATTTCTTCAGTGAAAATCATGGCCAAATCTCCTACTTATATAGGAACCCGTGTTGGAAGACCAGAAAAGAGTAAAGAACGGAAAATGAAACCGGCCCCTCATGCTCTTTTCCCTATAGGTAATTACGGAGGCAGTAGAAGAAATATTGTGGAAGCAGCTAAGAAAGGCCAAATAATGGTTGAATTGGCCAGATCAAAATGTACTGAATGTCAAATAAGTTCATTCCAATCTATATGTCCACACTGTGGATCTCCCACCGTTCTAGCACAACCTGGAAAGAAAAAAATCAATTTATCTGGACTACTAAAAAAGGCATCAGACAATGTAGGGGTTCGGAAAATTGACGAAATAAAAGGGGTTATAGGGATGATATCTGAAAATAAATCTCCTGAACCCCTTGAAAAAGGAATTTTAAGAGCAAAAAATGAAGTTTTTACTTTTAAAGATGCCACCATTAGACATGATTCAACAGATCTTCCATTAACTCATTTCACTCCCAAAGAAGTGGGGGTTGATGTGGTGAAACTTCTGGAAATGGGTTATAAAAAGGACTGTTATGACAATCCCCTGGAAAATGAAGACCAGATAATAGAAATTAAAGTACAAGATGTTGTCATATCTGAAAACTGTGCACAATATCTTTTGGGTGTTGCGGGGTTTATCGATGATCTTTTGGAAAATTTTTATGGTATGGAAAGATTTTACAAGGTTAAACAAAAAAAAGATTTGATAGGCCACCTTTTAGTTGGTCTTGCCCCTCACACATCTGCAGGAGTTTTAGGGCGTTTAATCGGATTTACCAAGGCTTCAGCGTGTTATGCCCATCCTTATTTCCATTCTGCTAAAAGAAGAAATTGTGATAGTGATGAAGATTCTATAATGCTTTTAATGGATGCATTATTAAATTTTTCTAAATCTTACTTGCCTAGCACTAGAGGTGGAAAAATGGATGCACCATTGGTTTTATCTTCTCGAATTGATCCTGAAGAAATTGATGATGAATCTCATAACATAGATGCTATGGAATCGTTCCCGCTTGAATTCTTTGAAAAAACAAGAGTTCATGCAAGACCATCAGATGTTCTTAATCTTGTGAATAATGTGAAAAATAGGTTAGGTACTCCTGGTCAGTATGAAGGTATAATGTTTTCCCATAATACTTCCAGTATCCACGCAGGACCCAAAGTATGTTTGTATAAAACCCTTCCGTCTATGAAAGAAAAAGTAGAATCTCAAATTCAAATTGCTGAGAAAATTAGGGCCGTTGATCAAAGAGGGGTGGTGGAGGGTGTATTAACATCTCATTTCCTGCCAGACATGATGGGTAATATTAGGGCTTTTTCAAAACAAAAAGTTCGTTGTACTAAGTGTAATTCAAAATACAGGCGCATTCCACTCACAGGTGAATGTAAATGTGGTTCTAACCTTATTTTAAGTGTTTCTAAGGGATCTGTAGTGAAATATCTAGAAATTTCACGGGAACTATCTAATCGTTATCCCGTGGATCCTTATCTTGCTCAAAGGCTCGAAATCTTAGAATTTGGCATAAATTCACTATTTGAAAGTGATAAATCTAAACAAAGCTCTCTTGATGTATTTTTATGATTTTAAATTATTATTAACATTTATATTATGAGGGAAATATTCTTTTAACTCATTAAATCACATGTTTTATAACTGTTCGGTTGTGAATGAACAAAAACGAACTATAAAATTATTTATATAGTTCTTTAAACAAATAATAGTCTAGATTTGATTGCTGATTACTTAAATCTGGGATTAATATTGCTTTATGAACAGCCATTCCAAGTAGTAATCATATTATGGTAGTAATCAATAATTTTAATAAACAGTGTATGCTCGGGTGATAATATTGATGAAAGATTCGCGAATAATCGCTGCTCTGCCAACTAAGGCAGAGACTTGCGTACTGAAAAATAATGGGATTAATGAAAAATTCAGCCATGACAAACTGGTAAAATCTCTTTTGATGGTAGGGGCTCCTTTATGGGCATCAGAAAAGATAGCGTCTCATGTTGCTACGGCGGCCTATGATGGAATAACCACTGCAGAAATCAAAATGCTTGTCTATGATTATCTCAAAGAAATTAAAGAATCAGCGGCAGATAAGTACTTGGCTAATAATACACTTCGAGTACGCACTACTAGGGATAAAATTGAGGGTTTTGATCAAAAAAAGATTGAAAATACTTTAATTGTAGAAACAGGAGCATCTGAAAAATTAGCTCATAAAATTGCATCGGATGTATGGAAAGAACTGAAAAAACTGGATGTAGATTATTTAACAGCTCCTATGATAAGGGAAATCGTAAACACCAAACTGGTGGAAAACGGGTTGGAAGATTTACGTAGAAAATACACTAGGCTGGGGATTCCGGTTTATAACATTACTAATTTAATTGAAAACGGTTCTCGTGATAATGCTAACATGATTCACAACCCGGAAACCGTGCATAAATACGTGGCTGATGAGGCTCTTAAACAATATGCTCTGGTGCACATTTTGCCTAACCGTTTGGCCGATGCCCATATGTCCGGAGATATACACATTCACGATTTAGAATTCTTCGCGGGAAGACCATTAAACTGCCTCCAGCATGATTTAAGATTATTTATTAAGCACGGGTTGAAAGTGGATGGTACTGGGGACCACACTTCGGTGGCTGGACCTCCAAAACATATGGAAACTCTCATGAACCATGCTGGTGAAATAATGCTGGCGGCTCAACAAAATATGAGTGGTGGACAATCCATGAGTCTATGGAACGTGTTTGTAGCACCATTTGCCAAAGGTTTGCCTTATGAAAAGGTTAAACAGGCTGTACAAATGCTTATATTTAACCTTAACATGGCCTACGCTGCTCGGGGATCACAGGTACCATTTACCAGCATGAACCTGGAATTCAATGTTCCTAAATTCCTCCAAGAAGAACCAGCATATGGTCCTAAGGGGCAGTTGGTGGGAACCTACGGGGACTTTGAAGAAGAAACTCGAATGTTACAGCGGGCCTTTACCGAAACATTACTGGAAGGAGATTCAGATGGAAAACCTCACCTCTTCCCCAATACTATTTACAACATCCGGAAAGAGACCTTAAAATCAGAAATGGAAGAAGACCTCATGCGGGTGCATGAACTTTCTGCAAAATACGGAACTGCTTACTTTGTAAATATGCTGGCCAGCTACCGGGGTGATATGGCTAACTACATGGGATGCAGAACTGCTCTCCAGGATAACTGGACAGGAGACTGGGATACGGATTGTCTTAGGACAGGAAACCTGGCCTATGTAACATTAAACTTACCACGTATTGCTTACCAGTCCCGGGATGATTCAGAAGTTTTCGATTATCTGGATTCTTACATGGACATGGCTGTAGATGCCTTAATGCTTAGAAGAGATCAGGCCATGGCTTGTTTAAATGATTATAATCTTTTACCATTCCTTCACCAAAAATTCGGTGATGAAATGTACTACCGGATTGAAAATTCCACCATGTCCTTTGGGTTTGTGGGATTAAATGAAATGCTACAATCCTACATGGGGAGCGGAATTGATGATGGGGAATCCAACAAGTTTGGAATTAAGATTTTAGAATACATAAACGAGCGGGCGAATAAACTAAAAAAAGAAACAGGCTTTAGGTGGACTGTACTCCAGACCCCAGCAGAATCAACAGCATATAGATTTGCTTCTCTGGATAAGGAAAAATTCAAGGACAAAGTAATTACTCAGGGAGATAGGGGAGCCTATTATTACACCAACTCTTCTCACGTACCCGTGAACTCTGATGTGCTATTACCTGAGAAGATAAAGATAGAGGAGAAATACCACCCCCTCACTGCAGGAGGCCATATCTTCCACGCATTCATGGGAGAATCCTACTCCAGTGCCGATTCACTCATGAGTTTAACTGATAAGATCTCCAAGAAATCAGATATTGGTTTCTGGGCCTACTCCTCTGCATTAAGTTTCTGCATAGGATGCAAAACCCTTATGAAAGGTCTCAATGACCAATGTCCTACTTGTGGGGAACGAGACGACGTTGAATGGTATGATAGGATTACTGGCTATGTCCAGCAAGTTGGACGGGCAAAGTCTGCCTCTGGTGGATGGAATAAAGGTAAACGCCAGGAATTGACTGATCGAAAACGATTCGAGAGATAATCTCGGATTTTATTTTATTTTTTTATTATCATGAATAATATAATGGTTTTTAATGAGTCCGCTGAGGAGTATGATAGATGGTTTGATATCAACAAACCGGTTTATGAGTCTGAAATCCTGGCTTTAAAAAAATTTGTTCCAAAGGATGCCCTGGGTTTAGAAGTAGGTGTAGGAACTGGAAGATTTTCAGTTCCATTTGGTATCAATGTGGGTGTTGAACCAGCTCAAGCCATGGCAAAAATAGCACAAAAACGTGGAATAAAAGTTTATGAAGCTTTAGCTGAAGATCTTCCCTTTGAAGATAATACTTTTGATTTTGTTTTGATGGTAACCACTATCTGCTTTCTTCAAAATCCTTTAAAAGCTCTTAAAGAGGTAAAAAGAGTTCTTAAATCAGAGGGTCATATTATTATGGGGATGATTGACAAAAACAGTTTTTTAGGCGAGATATATTTATCAAAAAAGAAAAAAAGTAGATTTTATCGCAATGCTAAGTTTTATTCACCTAATAATGTTATGAACTGGCTTAAAAAATTGAATTATACTAATTTTGAAACTTGCCAGACACTATTTAAAAATCCAGAAGATATAACTGTTATTGAGCCGGTTAAAATTGGATATGGGGATGGTGGGTTTACAGTAATTACTGCTCAGAAAAAAAATTAAGATGGTGAATATTTGAACAAAGAGTATTTTTTCATGGAAAAAGCCATTAAAGAGGCCAAAAAATCACAAAAAGAGGGTGGCATCCCCATTGGGGCTGTTCTGGTGGAAGATGATAAAATAGTGGGTCGGGGCCATAATCGACTCTTACAAGACGATTCTGTTATTTTGCATGGGGAAATGGATTGTATGGAAAGTGCAGGTCGATTAAAGGGAGTTGATTATAGAAAATGCACTCTTTACACCACATTATCTCCCTGTCCTATGTGTTCTGGAGCGGTGCTTCTATATAAAATTCCAAGAGTGGTTATTGGGGAAAATACAACACTCATGGGGGCTGAGGATCTTCTAGAGGCCAATGGGGTGGAAGTGATTAATCTGGGCTTGGATGAGTGCCGAGAATTTCTGGAGGATTATATTCTGGAGAATCCTGATGTTTGGGCTGTGGAATTGGAGAGAGTGGGTGGTTCTACGGATTTAGATGATTAATTATATTATTTTGATTTTAATTTTTACTAAAATGATAGAATAATATTTTTCATTTTTTAAGATAATCCTTAACCGACCCAGTAAAACTCCCATCCTTCAAAACCAAACCTTCAGTAACAGATTCACATGAAGTCCCAAAGCCATGAGCTACCATTGTATGCCTTCCTGGCCCCCCAGCCACTACTAATATAACATCATCTGGCGATCTGGTCAGGGAAACCATATTATTTCTAACCCATTTTTTATCCAATAGGCGGCCACCACGATCTGCTAATTCCACAGGAACCAAGGCCTTTTCATGAATGTAATTTTTAACATCTTCTTTGGCCCAGCCATCACCAGCTACCGTCTCAGTATGTTCAGGACTCATAATAACCAGTAATTCTCCCGGCACATGGCTGTTATTGCACCCTGCGGTGGATAGGGTATGCACAATAGTATCCAGCACGCCTTCAGCAGTTTTACTGCGATGGTCATTCACATTGTGTGGGGCTTCCATTCCTAACACAGTAACGGCACTACTTTCTTTAGGAAAACCTCGCTCCACATGCAATGGCTCCCATGGTTTGTCTTTTTCATTTTCAGCAAAGCAATAACTATATTTGGCTGGAGAACCTATGGTGGCATGGTCTCCAATACCCGGAATGGCCCCGGCAATATTTATCAGGCACAATCTCATGGCCCGACCTATGGTGGCATTGGCCAGGTTTCCAGGACCCAGACAACCACTCTCAGTGTTCATTTCCAGTTCCTGAGATATGGATCCATTTACCAGGGTGCAGATGGCCACAGGATGGGTGGTTGCATTGACTCCGGCCAGGTTGAATTGAGGCCGACTCAAGGCCAAAACGGCCTTTTCTAAAACAGGCATGAAAAAGGGCAAACAGCCGGCCATAACTCCATTTATAGCTATTTTTTCAATGGTGGCCTTGCCCTGTCTGGGAGGGAGAATGCCCAACACTTTTTGAGGTTCGTAGGTCGAGTATTGGAAGAATTTTTTCACTCTTCCCATTGTAGGCGGTACTATAGGTAGGCCATCTGTATATTTTTTACGGTAAAAATCAAGGCTTATCTTTTCAACGTCAGGATCTACAAATATTTTTATATCTTGGGCGGAAGTAGGGCATAATCTGTCAGAGTTCTTTGAGAATTCAATACTTTGTTTGTCTTTAGATTTTTCAGAACTTTCTCCCAGAATATCTTCAATGAGACAGCCACATGATTTGTCAATTTTTTGCTTCATGAAAATTCCTATGTTTTTTTAAATTTTGATTAATGGTATTTAGAAGAATTAAATTAATTATTTAAAATCAATTTAAGTAAAAAAATTAAAATTAATTGATACCTAAGATCTTATTAATCTCTGGAATTATTTTCAGTGTTTTCTCTTTCACTGTGGGTTTTTCCTGCCCAGCAATGGGATGGATGACTTCAATGATTCTTAAATCTTTTGCTCCATGGGATTGAGCCAAATTTCTAGCAAAATGACCAAATTTATGGGAACAAATGGATATGGTGGGAACACCTTCTTTTTCCAACCGTATAGCATCTAAAATGATCCATGTGGTACAAGAACCACAGTCTCCAATAGCCAGTATGGAAACATCTCCTTGAGCGGCCAGTTGGAGTTGATCATCAGTGGCACCGCACCCTGCTGGTTTTTCAGCTTGAATAATTTCTATTCCTTTCAGTTCAGAACCTATCGTTTCCAGAATAGTATCAGCATTAGGTTTCGTATTGTCAAAAAGAGAAATCTTAGAAATTTCAGGAGGAATTTCAGTTAAATCAATTTTTTCACCACCAAAATCAGCCAGAGGATCCATTACTTCCCTTTCAGTTACATTAACTTTCATAGAAACCAATTCTATCTAATTTTAAGAAAAAAAATATAGTTGATTTTAAACTATTCTTCCAATCTCAACCTTTTAATGACAAAATCCTTATCCAGAGACAAGATAAATGAAGCAGCTCTGGGCCCCATTTTTTTCCCAATAACCACCCTATAAATGGCCTGGAAGGCTTTTTGTGGTTTTAAATCATGTTTTCTCAAGATATTGTACATTTCATCATGTAGTTCTTCAGGATTGAGATCCCTTTCTTCCAGTAACTTGCTCATATCCTTTAAAAATGCTGTTTGTTCAGGAGATAAATTGGCAGGGGGAATTTTTTCCTGCACCTGGAACTTGACAAAGCCAGGAGCATATGTATCCAGCCAGTTTTTAACATGAATTACTCTTTTTTGCAGAATATCCTTTAAATTATCAGATAAATCTTCAAATAGAGTATTTTCTATTTCTTCTGGTAGCTGGGAGTTTCTCTGTAATATTTGGTAGATTTTCTCTAGATCGTCACTAGCAATTTGATAGGCCACCGTTAAGAAACGATAGGAAGGCCTGAAGGGCATTTCGTTTGTCTCATGGATTTGAGACATTTGATATATTTTTTTAAGTTTTTTTTCTTCCTTTTCAGAGGCTGCTTTTTCTTTTCCAAAGTAAATTTCCTCCACACGATCAAACTGCTCCACAAAATCAAGAAATGGCATTTCTGGATTGAAATCCTTGTGTTTCATGGGTTTGTTTCTGAATAAAAAATAATTTAGACTTTCAGCAGGCCCTATTTCCAGCCATTGACTTGGAGTGAAGAATACTCCGTGGGATTTGGACATCGCCTCTCCTTTGAGGGTGATCCATTCGTAAGGCACGGGATAAGGTGCTTTATAATCAAAAATTTCCTGAGAAATGACACTACTCACGTCATATGATCCTCCACTGGCAGCATGATCTTTTCCAAATGGTTCACAAGTTATTCCGAATATTTTCCACCGAGCTGCCCATTCAACTCTCCAGGTAAGTTTTCCCGTACCTGATTTAATGTCCATGGTATCATCAAATCCACATTCGCAACGATAAGAAACCTTGTCGCCTTCAAAATGGTAGGCAAACGTGGTATTTACTCGGCCGCATTTGGCACATATAGGATTATATGGCAACCAGTCATCAGCCAAAGGATTTTCCCTGTATTTATCGAATATTTCTCGAATTTCCGAGGCTTTTTCCAGGGAAGTGCGTATGTAATCTACGTATAGTCCTTCATTGTACATCTTGGCCCCTGAATAGATTTCCAGTTCAATACCAAAGTCATCCATGGTGTCCAGGAATGGTTTCTGGAAGTGCTCTACAAAGCTGTCGCAACAGTCTTCTGGACATGGTATATGGGAATAAGGGACTCCTAGATATTTATTATAGCTTTCTGGAAGGGGATAAGGAACCTTACGCAGCGGATCGTGATCATCAGCTATCCATATGGTTTTGGAAGAAATTCCTTCTCGTTCTAGGGTTTTACCCACGGCATTAGCTATAAAAACGTCGCAAGAATTTCCAATATGTATTGATCCCGAGATGGATGTTCCACTGGCTACTACATGGTTTTCAACATCCCAATTTTTTAATTCGTCTCCTATCCTTTCTATCCAGTGTCTCAATCAAATCACCTAAGTTTATAGAGTAATAATGCAATTTCTAAGGCTATTATTCGCTCAAATATTGAACATTAAATAACCAGTTTATAATAATTAATTAATGATTTATTTTTATTTAATATTGCTAGTATATGAAATTAAATTTCTTTTTTAAATATTAGACTTATCATAAGAAAACCAGAAATAATTTCGATTTTTTATGAGATTAATTATTTTGTTTATTCAAGTTATTTAAGAATAAATTAATATTAATTATTTATTTTAAAATAAGAAATATAAAAAGATATTTATTAAAAATAGTTCTTTTTAAAAAATTTAAATATAAATTAAGAGTGAAAGGAGTTTAATTAATTATTTTAATTAATCAAACACGTCAACTTCGGCGTTGTCCAACCATTCATTCACTATTTTGACCGCACAGTAGTTACCGCACATGGTACAAGTATCTGGATCTTCTGGTGGTCTTTCTTCTCTTTTTTTACGAGCTTCTGCAGGACATAAAGATGCGTCGTATTGTCCTTCCCAGTTGAGTTTTTTACGGGCATTAGCCATTACCAAATCCTTTTCACCGTTGTGAATACCTTTGGACATGTCTCCTACATATGCACCGATTCTGGTTGCAATAACTCCTTCTTTCACGTCATTTGGGAAAGGAAGAGCTAAATGCTCGGCAGGAGTCACATAACAGATAAAGTCTGCTCCCGCACCTGCAGATGCAGCTGCTCCAATGGAGGACACAATGTGGTCGTATCCAGCACCGATATCAGTTACAATAGGTCCTAACATGTAGAAAGGAGCTCCTCGGCAGAGTTTTTTCTGGAGAGTTACGTTGGCCGGGATTTCATTTAATGGAATATGTCCTGGGCCTTCCACAATGGTCTGTACACCAGCTTCGCGTGCTTTGTCCACTAATTCTCCCAGGATGATGAGTTCTTGAACTCCAGCTCTGTCAGTGGAATCGGCAATTGCTCCAGCTCTCATGGCATTAGCCATGGACATGACGAAATCGTGTTCTTTAGCTATTTCTAATATGTAATCGTAATTTTTATATAAAGGGTTTTCTATTTCGTTTTCTACCATCCAAGCAGATACGAAAGCTCCTCCACGGCTGACAAGTCCACCTTCACGGCCCTGTCTTTTCAATCTTTTGAGGGTTTCCCGGTTCACACTGCAGTGTATGGCCATGAAATCCACGCCGTCTTTTGCCTGTTTTTCAATGGCTTTGAACATAGATTCTTCTTCCATGTAAATGGCAGAACCTTTTTCTCGGATGGTTTCTACTGCGGCCTGGTAAATAGGTACGCTCCCCACTGGTAAATCGGAGACTTTCAAAATCCTTTGTCTGATTTCGTCCAAGTCGCCCCCTACGGAAAGTTCCATTAAAGTATCGGCGTGATGAGCCATAGCTACTTTAGCCTTTTCTTCTTCCAAGTCGAAGTCACAGATGTCTGTGGAGGTTCCGATGGTTGCGTTTACTTTCGTCCTTAGCCCCGCACCAATACCCACAGCTTTAGCATTGTCCCGGTTTATATTACTGGGTATGGCTATGGTTCCCTGAGCTACGGATTTCCTGATGAATTCTTCAGAAACGTTTTCGGCTTGAGCCACCGCTTTCATTTCCTCTGTTATTATACCTTTCTTTGCGTCATCCATTTGTGTCATAGAATCACCATGTTTTAAATTTTAGACTCTTAGCTTGACTTGAAACATGAATCAAATCTTTTTTTTGGCTAGAGCAATATTGGAATCAAGATTTATCAATAATATCATGGTTGATAATGATTGTCAATTATGTAATATACCATAGTGTAATTCAATATCTGTATTCCATAATAAAAGATATAATGTTTTAATTTTCCCTTATATATATAATAAGATGATTCCAGTATGCTTTATTTGAGTCTTTACCTATATATTAACAATAGTTATAATATTTTTAGATTTTAAAATAATAAATAGACTATTCTAATTATACTTTTTTAATTTTAATTTATTATTGACATTAAAATAAGAATGTTGAACTTAATCATTTATAACATTCTCTTCAAAACCATTTCACAATCTGGAACATTGGTTTGACAGCCCTCTGCTTCTATAATATATGAAGAAACTGCTGAAGCAAATTTAGCACAATATTCCAATGGTTTTTCTTCTAAATACGCTTTTAAAAACCCTGCACGATAAGAATCTCCGGCTCCGGTGGGGTCTACAGCTTCACTAAGCACGGCTTTAACCTTGATATTGCCTTCGTCGGAGTAAACTGTACTTCCTTGTTTGCCATAGGTTTTTACCACAATATCGGGCCCGCATTCTCGCAATTCCTGCATGGTCATATTCATAGTTTCTCTTATACGATCAATTTCAAAGTGATTACCAAATAGAATATTGCAAAGACACACTACTTCCTTTAATTCTTCAGGAGAGTACATATGCAAGTCTTGTCCAGGGTCAAAGGATATTAATTTTCCTTTTTCTCTTGCAAATTCACCACATTTTCTGTTAAAACTAGGGTCTCCGGTGGCCAGATGCACAGCCCTAACATTTTCAATAGCTTTTGCTGGAACTAAAGCATTTTTAAAGTTTTTAGCCGCCCCCCAGTAGAAATAACTTATCTGATCGCTATTGATATCTGTCACTACAAAAGCGGTAGGTGTATTGTCTTCAGGAACCAATATCATGTGGCTGGTGTCAATTCCTACATCATTTAAGAATTTTTTATAGGCAGATTCGGTAAAATCCCCACCCACTGCAGATACCAGAGCAGTATTAAGTCCTAAGCTAGATCCGACTACTGCTACATTGGCAGCAGCTCCTCCATGAAGATTTTTCATTTTTTGAATGGATATAGATGAATTAGGCTCTGGAAACTTCTCTACTTGTATAATATAGTCAAAAGCAGTGTGGCCTATTGCCAGTAAATCCTTATTTTCATTCAATAAATCACCTCGCTTATGTTGGTTTTTACAGTACTTAAAATTTTTCAAGATGGATATATGAATTTAATTTTTTTTGGATAAATAATAATTTGAATAATAGTAATAATATAATTTTTAGGATTTTGTGAAATTTATAAAGTTTTAGAA
>Ga0351888_1322_pt1 | contig 12134 bp, 8 predicted proteins | sample TotcelFGM3001M13_FD_206770 | JGI IMG/M metagenome (GOLD analysis project Ga0351888, IMG submission 206770) | Enriched cells from coal bed in the Powder River Basin, Montana, United States - Total cells FGM rep3 HSBNCT.FGM.300.1.M13 ... | reverse complement strand
CACGCCGGGCGTCCACTACTTTGGCCCCGGGGTTCATCGGCCGGGTAGGATTGAACTGCAGAGCAACGAGTCCGTTTACATCGCGGGAGGCGCCGTGGTGTACGGCAGTGTTCAGGCACGGGGCGCGTCGAACCTCCGCATTGCCGGTCGCGGCATCCTGGATCAAAGCCCGTTCGCGCGCGGCGAGGCCGGCGGCGCGGTCCGTCTGTGGGACTGCTCCCAAGTCCGCATCGAAGGGATCGTGATGCGCGATCCGGACGTGTGGTGCTGCAGCCTGTTCGGCTGCCGGGACGTGACGATCGACGGCGTGAAACTCGTCGGCCTGTGGCGTTACAACGCGGACGGCATCGATGTCTGCAACAGCCAGGACGTCGAGGTGCGCGACTGCTTCGTCCGCGCCTTCGACGATGCGTTGGTGATCAAGGGTCTGAAGTTTCGCGAGCAGTCGTTCGATGATCGGCCGGTGCGGAACGTCCGGTTCCACCGCTGCGTCGTCTGGTGCGACTGGGGCCGCGCGATGGAGATCGGGGCGGAGACCAGCGCGCCGGAGATCGCGGAGATTGTCTTCGAGGACTGTGACATCGTGCGAACGACGCACATCGCCATGGACATCCAGCACGGCGACCGGGCGGCCGTGCGCAACATCCGGTTCGAGAATATCCGGGTCGAGATCGACGCGTGGACCCCGCAGCCTCGCATGCAGCGCAGCCGCGAGGAACAATACCAGGCGGCCGCGGACGACCGGTATTGCCCGACGCTGCTGGAAATCGTCATCCGCAGGAACAACTACTCGAAGGACGAGCAGCGAGGAACGGTGCGGGACGTGGTCTACCAAGACATCACGGTCACCGGCCCGCACATGCCGCCATCGTCCTTCCGCGGCTTCGACGACCAGCATACGGTGGAGGGCGTGACGATTGCCAACTTGCGGTTCAATGGCAGGCTGGTAACCAACGCCAAGGAGACCGGATTGAACATCGGGCCGCACGTCGGTCCTGTGCAATTCGCCCATCCCGCCTCGCAGCCGTGAACACAAAAGGTGTGCGGGCGGCGGCACGACACGGACGGAACCGGCGCATCGGTGCCCGGCTCCTCGCGATGGAGACGATCATGATGAAGCAGTTATTGTCGAAGCCGTGAGAGTTGGCGCGAAACAGGAATGTAAATCGAAACGTCTCGGCACCCCCGATCGCCATGTACCCCGATGCCTTCTACGATGAGAGAGCGCAAGCCATCTATCTGGGCTGGGAGGACGGCGAGACGATCTTCTTCCAGATCATCCTCCTGGAAGAGCTGGCGTGAGGACCGGCGTGTCTGGTGTTGCCCATTTGTCCGTTTTACGAACCCGGGAGGTGTGCGATGATCGAACTGCGACGCGTGTCTTTGTTTGTTGTGTTGTTGGTGCTGCCCTGGGCATGGAGTGGCGGCGCCGCGCGGGTGGAATCGGGTGAGCCGGAGGGCAGGGTGGACTTGTTCCGCGCGGGCGAGGACGGGTACTTCATATATCGCATCCCGGGCATCGTGGTCACGGGCCGGGGCAGTATCCTGGTCTATTGCGAGGCCCGGGCCGGACACGGCGATTGGACGCGGCAGGATGTACTGTTGCGCCGCAGCAGCGATGGCGGACGCACGTGGAGTCCGCCGCGGAAGATGGCGGTCGCCCCGCCGGATCTTCGGCCGAATCCCGCCGCGGTGGCTCAAGGATTGGGCGAGCACAGCGAGTTGACGGCGCACAACGCGGTGGCCATCGTGGACCAGCAGCCGGGGGTGGTGCATTTCCTGTATCATGTCCAATACGCTCGGGTGTTCTACCTGCGAAGCGAAGATGACGGAGAGAGTTGGTCCGAACCTCGGGAGATCACAGCGGTGATCGAGGGGTTCCGCGACCGTTACGACTGGACGGTCGTGGGCAACGGCTGCGGCCACTCGATCCAAATCCGGCAAGGGCCGCACCGCGGGCGATTGGTGGCGGCCGTATGGCTCTCGACCGGCACCGGCGGCCATGCTCACCGCCCGTCCGACGTGGCCGCGATCTACAGCGACGATGGCGGCCGGACTTGGCAGCGCGGCGATTTCATCGCCCACAACGGCGACAAGACGGCCGCAGGCGACGGAATCGTCAATCCCAGCGAGACGATGCTCGTCGAACTTTCCGACGGCCGGGTGCTGGCCAACCTGCGCACCGAGTCGCCGCGGAACCGGCGGTTGCTGTCGGTCAGCGGCGACGGAGCCACCGGCTGGTCGACGCCGACATTCCACGAAGACTTGGCCGAGCCGGTATGCATGGCAAGCATGGCGCGATTGGCCGATGGGCGGATCCTGTTTTCCAACCCGGACAACCTGTTGGTAGGCGGCCAACCGGGCCAGCCCGGCCGCAACCGCGACCGGCGGAACGTGACGCTAAAGCTCTCGGACGACGACGGCGGAGCGTGGCGGCCGGTCCAGGTGGTCGCCCCGGGGCCCAGCGGCTACAGCGACTTGGCCGTCGGCCCCGACGGGACCGTGTACTGCTTCTACGAGCGCGGCGGGATCAAGGGGAACCACTACCACACCGAGGCCCTGACGCTGGCCATGTTTCCTGCCGACCTGCTTGCGGACAATCGGACCGGAACGACGCAGACGGTCGTGGCGCCCTCGGACGATTACCCGCGCAACGGCGAGGCGACGTGGATCGTCTCGGACAAGGGCGAATTGCTGCTGTTCTACGGCGCTCATGCGGGTAGCGGCGACTGGGACCGCGCGGTGATCCGGGCCGTGCGTTCGGACGACGGCGGTCGGACGTGGTCCGAGCCGGTCACGCAACTGGCGGACCCCCAGCGTTCGCTCTTCCAGCCGTCCCTGACTCGGCTGGCCAACGGGGAACTCGGGCTAACCCACACGGTGCTGGCCCACGGGCAGGATGCGTACAAGGTATTTCGAAGATCGGCTGACGAAGGCCGTACTTGGTCCGATCCGCTGAAGATCAGCGACGATTCGCACGCGTACACCACGGGTCCGCACGACCGGCTGTACACGTTGTCCAGCGGACGGTTGCTGGCCTTGCTGCACTGTAACCTGAACCCGAAGAAGGACCGGCAAGGCGGGCCGCTGGGCGCTTACGTGGTCTACTCGGACGATCATGGACAGACCTGGACCCGCACGCCCGGCGACCGCGTGCTGTATGTGGCCGACAACCCGTACCACAAGCACGAGTGGGGATTCTGGGAACCGTCGCTGGTCGAGCATGAACCGGGCAAGCTGCTGCTGATGGCCCGCACTGCGACGGGCTGGCTGTACGAGTGCCGCTCGGAGGACGGCGGCAGCACGTGGACGGCCCCGGCGCGGTCGGCCGTGCCCAATCCACTGGCCCCGCCCGCGCTGACGCAGATTCCCGGTACGGGGACCTTGGTTCTGCTGCACAACCCGCGCGTGGAAATGGAATCCGGGTGGCACGGCGGGCCGCGAACCGTGCTGGCCTTGCGGACCAGTCGGGACGGAGGACAAAGCTGGAGTGACCCGCGCCCGATCGCCGAGTCTGGTGGCGAGAACGAATGGTACGATTACCCCGCCGTCCGCTGGACGGACGACACGCTGCACGTGGCCTATCGAGCGATCGCGACGCGAAATCGCGGCCAAGGCGGCTTCCGGACGGTCGGGATCGGATACCGGACGCTGACTTCCGCGTGGCTCAAGGAAGTCAGCCGCACCTGCAGTGAACCCAGGTTCCTGATCGCCCAAGCCAAGCACACCGACAAGCCGACCTCGTGCGATCCCGACGTGAGTTATGTGGACCTGCTGGTGGATGGGACGGCCCTGCACCTGTTCGTCGGCGACGGCCAGCGGCGGGCCCTGCACTTGGCATTTTCGGAGCAAGCCCTCGCTGCATTTCCTGACTATCAATCGTTCAACACCAAGAACGCCCCTGCAAAGGAACGAAACCCATGAAACCCACCCTCTCCCTCCTTAGCTTTCTCCTGCTGCTCGCTCCGCTGACAGGGCTGCAGGCCGCCGATAACAGACCGCCGCAGCCGCTGGTCGGGGCCATCCGCTGGGACGCTTGGACGGGCGGCGAGGTGACCGCGCAGGTCGAACGGACGCTCGGACCTAAGAAGTACCACTCGCGAATGCCGTGGTTCGCCGAGGTGCTGGACGACGGATCGGTGCGCATCGACGGCGGCCGTCAAGCGATCATGGATTAGGAGATCGCCTTCGCCGCCGACGCCGGGCTGGATTACTGGGCTTTCCTGCTCTACCCGGAAACGAGTTCCATGAGCGAGTCCCTGAAGCTCTATTTGAACAGCGCCTCGCGGCGACGCATCAACCTCTGCCTGATCCTTCACAACGCCTTCGGCGTCCCGGAACACCAGTGGCCCCGCGAACGCGACCGCGCCGTGGCGTTGCTCAAGGAGCCGGGTTACCAGACCGTCTGCGGCGGACGCCCGCTGGTCTATGCGTTCGACGTGAAGTTCGGCGGCGCGTTTCCGGCGGCGCGTTTCGCCGAGTTCCTGCGGGCCGCCCGCCAGGCGGGCGTCGATCCTTACTGCGTGTACATGGGCTGGGATCCGGCCCATGATTTTGACCGAGCGGCGCCCCTGGGCTTTGCGGCGGTCTCGCACTACGCCGCATCCGGCGCGGAGACCGCCTTTGCGCAGCTCGTCCAGCAGGTCGAAACCAGGTATTGGGCGAAGGCCGCCGCCGCACGCAACCCTTACGTGCCGTTGGTGACGACGGGATGGGACAAGCGGCCGCGCAAGGAGAATCCCGTATCCTGGGAACGCGACCACGGGTATCATCGTCAGATGGTGTTCCCCAGTACCGCGGCGCCGGACGAGATCGCCGGGCATCTGAACCGCGCGCTGGCGTTCGTCCGGGAGCATCCCGCGATTTGCCCGGCCAACACGGTCATCGTCTACGCCTGGAACGAGCACGATGAGGGCGGCTGGCTGTGTCCGACCTGGACCCCCGGCGGCCCGCCCAACAAAGAGCGGCTCGAGGCGATCGGCGGAGTGCTCAACCCGCGGCATCCAGACGAAATCAAACACCGAGGAAAGGGACTCCAACCGTGAAACACATCCTCACACTACTCTGCATCCTCCCGCTGCTTGCCCCGCTCGCCAGACTCCGGGCCGCGGAAAGCGACACCCTCGACCTGGACAAACGCACCTCGCAGGGCATTCCCTTCCGCCACAACAAGCCGAGCCTCCTGCCCTTCCCGGCCGGTATCGAGCACGTGCGCGTCGAGCGCAGTGATTCAGACCAATACAACCTCTGCGGCGGCGCGCCGTGGGTCATGTACGCCAGGCAGACGATGTGTTTGTCGGGATGCTTCGGGCCGACGAGCTTGGCGACTTCGTTGACGAACTGGAAGAAGTAATCGCTGTGGCGGCCGTTGGTAAAGAACGGGCTGTCGGCATCACGGCCGGTCAGCCACTGCTGGCAGCGGGCGCATTTGCAGAACCGGTCGTTGTCCATCGGCTCGACGCAGAAACAGTCGCCGCCCGCCTGGGCGCCCGGGTAGTTCTTACCGGTCTCGAAAAACTCGCAGGCGTCCTTGGCGACCTGCTCGACCAGGCCGCGGCGGCTGTAGCACATCTGCGGCGACTGGCCCTCGTAACCTTGGGCGAACCAGTCCGCGCGCCGGCCTTCGAACAGCCGGTCTTGCCCCTGCTCCTCGGCCCAGAAGCGGCGGTAGTAGCCGTACAGCGAGTGGTTGCCGGGACATGGCTGGCCGCCTTCGCGGTGCCGCAGGCGAAACAGCATGTTCCAGCCGCGCTTCGCCAGCGTATAGCCGCCGCCGTCGAAGCGTCGGTGCAATTCCGGATAGGCGGCCGCCTCCCATTGCGTGTACCCTTCACTGCCGGCCGGCCACAGGCCCGTGTACTGGTCGTAGTTCTCGCTCGACGGATAGGCGGCATAGCGGTACTTCATGAACGGCGCCCGCCGGACTTCCTTGCCGGTGACCGTCAGCGTCGCCTGCCGCGGGCAGTCGGTCCCGGACTCCGTGGGCGTGAACCAGCGGACGTTGCAGAAACGTTCCAGAAAGTCGTAGCAAAATCGCCGCCCGTGATCTGCTTGAGGTGCCATTGCAGCTCGCAGGCCGCGAACTGCGCCGCGCGCGTCGGCTGCTTGGCAACCACAATGGTCGCGGCGGGATGGCCCTCTCGTGCCAGCGTCAACGTCACGTCGGGCGGTGCGGCGAGCGCCGTGCTCGTCGCGGCAAGTGTCAGCGCACAACCGGCAAACAGGCTTCGCATTTTCACAGCTCCTGCACGCGTGGGAATGACAATCACGGTCCGACGCCCTCGGCGATGCAGGGATTTGTCGCCTGCCATCGCATGACCGGTTGCAGCTTACATCAACTCGCTGGAGTGGTCAACGGAACAGCTGGAACCGCCCAACCGAGGACGGGTGGACAGAAAGCGGGACAGGCCACGCCCGTCACGCGCGGCCTGTGTGGCACGGCTTACTCGCACACCGCAGAGAAGGCGGCCTTGGGGAGCGAACGTTGCCGGTGTGCGAGTCAGCCGTGCGGGCTGCGCGGGGCGGCAAGTCGCGGTGCTCAACCGGAGCGATGGTTCGCAGCGCATCCGCACTGCTGACTCGCCCGCCGACCGGGCTGTTCCCCGGATTTCGGTCTTGTGGCGGCGGGCGAGTAAGCAGTGCCACGCGCGGCCTGTGTGGCACGGCTTAACCGCCTTCCCCGCACCCTCGACACCGAACTGCCCAACGCCCGCCGACCGCCGGCCAGACCGCGCGGACGGACAGGTTTTCCACCGAGGCCGACACCGCCGACCAACGCCGGGTGCGACGTACCCGGCGAGCCCGCTGGCAGTTCCGGCCCGGGGGGGCAGGCTTGTGCTTGACAGGAAGTGAACATACGTCTCCAATGACTGTGTGTATACCATTCCTGGCCCGGTGCCCTTCCTGTCATGGTCGCCGCGTGTGTCGAACCCTTGCCCCTGTACCGCCCCCGCGATCCGCATGCCTCCGACCTGTGGCGGCATGACCCGCTGCCCGTTCAGTTTGCCCCGACTGGTCAAGGTCAGCGAGACCGGGCAGGTGATCTACAAGGCGGAGAAGGGCGCCTGCCCGGCCTTTCCCGATCCGCAACGCGACGAACTGGCGCGCGGACCGCAGCGGAATTTCCAGATCCTCGACCCGCTGGATTTCCTCGCCGAATTCACCCAGCTCATCAAGCGGCTGTACGAGATCGACCCGCTGGCCTGTCCTGAGTGCGGCGGTCAGATGAAGGTCGTCGCGTTCCTCGAGCCGCGGGCACCAGAGCGCAGCGATGGTCGGGGGACGTGATCGAGAAGATCCTGCGGCACTGTGGGCTGTGGTGTCCCACGGCGGCTCGGGCACCGCCGGCCGGGGACCTTCGCGTCCACGACCCGGACAGCGACTCGGCCTCCCAGGAGCCCCGGGAGTTGACGTTCGTGGACGAAGCCTCCTTCTGGTCCACCTTCTGATTCCTTTTTCCTTTTTCCCGACGCCGATCGGCCCGTGGACGATGCGCGCGAAGCTGGGAATCTACCCCTGATTTGCCGCCGAAACGTCGTCAAGCTCCCCCAACCTGCTCCCAAAAGCCCACAAACGATCAAGGGGGGATGGCGGGTTCAGGGCGGCGGCCGCCGCCCTGAACCCGCCATCCCCCCTTGACTCACCACGTTTCCCTGCTTAGCCTCGGTCCTGTGGGAGGAAAGCAATTTCCTATCAGTCGGCGAAAAAGGCGGCACTACGCCCGTCAATGCCTATTTCGAGGGCCGCTCGCCCTTTGGCGTCTGGGACCTGTGCGGCAACGTCTGGGAACTGACCGAAAGGGAATCATCTTCATCGGTGCATTCAAGAGGTCAGAACAGGAATGCTTCGATTTACGAGGAATCGGTTGCGGGTGCCGCCCCCGTTAAGGAGAACCTATTTATGCGACAGAACTTGAAGTGAGCCAGGGGACGGGAGTCTTTTCTCGGATGTCGAATGTGGCGCGACAGCTCGGATATAATCGAAATGCCGGGCGGCTTGCGCCAGGGAACCGCTTTTGCCGTGTCGCCTGACATCCTTGACCGTCTCCTGCAATTCAACCCCGAACCACAAACAACGATCCCGAAAGCAAAATGAAACCCAACCTCACACTCCTCACCGCCCTGCTGCTGGCGCCGTTGGCACCGCTTTCAGCACAAGTATCTGCGGGCAGGCCGAGCCCTATCCCCGCCTTCTCCGGGCCGACACCGGGCATCTTGCGCACGATCACCATCCCGACCGTGGACATCTCCGGCAGCCTCCTGCCCGCCAGCTGGGATCCCGCGCTGGCGGGTGATGTGGTGATGCAACGCCTCATCAAAGTCACCGCGCCGCAGGCAAAGGGTGCGCACGATGCGGAGTTCGTGTGTGTCGGCGAGCGTGCCTACATCGTCGAGCACGACAACGATGTGGCGCCGGGTCACGGCGCGGGCGCGGCGATGTATTGCGTGCTGACGGTGGTGAACCTGAAAACGCTGTGCGTGGAAAAGACACATCTGCTGGCCAAGGCGGGACAGGCGTTCGCCAACGTCACCCTGCCGGATGCGCAGGTCTTCGTGCCGCGCATCATCCGCAAGGACCAGCACACCCTGCGCACCTACTTCTGCAGCCAGCCGGCGAAGGAGCAGGCGGTCACGTGGTATCGTGACTTCGACCTGCGCACGCAGACCTTCGAAGCCAGCATCCACAAGGCGAAGCTCAAGACGGCCGCCGGGGTGTTCGACATGGAGCCGCGACATTTCCACGCCGACGCCGCGGCCCAAGGCTTCACGAAGCCGCCGGTCAACCACGGCCTCTACATCTTCGATTCGTTCAAGGAGTTCGATGGCCGCCGCTACGTGGCGCTCAACAACTTCCCCGGGAAACAGAACGCGCTCGCCGTGCTGCACGATGACTTCACGACCTTCGAAGTCATCGGCCATTACAACGAGCCGCAGTCGCAGCAGCTCAGCGAATCGGCCGTGAATCGCCTGCCGGACGGCACCTGGATGGCGATCTGCCGCAACGACGCTGGCAACTACCACTTCACCACCAGCAAAGATGGCAAAACGTGGACCGTCGGGGAGCCGAAGCCCTTTGTGCCGAACGGCCTGAACTCCAAGCCCACCTTCGACAAGTTCGGCGGCGTCTATTGCCTCGGCTGGCAGGAGAACACCCGCGTCCACGATTGCAACCGCAGCGTGTTCAATGTGGACATCTCCCGCGACGGCGCGAGCTGGGAGCGCAAATACCGCTTCGAGTCCCCGCATTCGTTTCAGTATCCGACCTTCCACGAGCACGAGGGCACGATCTGGCTGACCGTCACGCAGAGCGACCACAAAGGCTCCTCGGACCGCATCATGTTCGGCAAATTGGATCCGTCGGCGAGTTCGAGCCGCAGCAGGGCCAAGAACGCATCCAATGGCCCGCACCGCCACCGCCGCCGCCCGCGGTCATGAAACCCGGCGTGAAGCTCTTTACCGATCGCGACTACGTCATCGAAGAAATGCCCAACGCAGTCCAAGACCTGCCATTTCACCGCACCAGCATCGAAAGGACCGACGTGGTCGTGACGAAGCCGGGAACGCTCTTCGCCCTCACACCGACGATCCGCCCGAAAGCCGCCAGCCAAGAGGCCGCGCTGCAAGACGCGGGCTTCACGAAGGTCGATGTGCCCGAGGTGCAACTCTTCCCCGGCGAGATCAATCGCGTGAGCCTCTATCGCAAGACCGTGCAGCCCGGCGAACGGCTACAGTTCAAAAAGCTGGTGCTGCTGATCCTCGCCGACGGCGCGATCTGCGTGAACCACGACAGTGCAGACGCGGCGACATCACTCCGAGAATCGAAGTAGCTACATTATCGGTTTTGCAGGACATCCCTTTGACACGAATGGGAGAGACAATCATGACAACCAACCACGCACGAACCGAGTTAGGTGGCGAAGGCGACATCCTGCGGTTGGGGACAATGGTGCTGTCGACGGTTCTGTCGGGCGCCGTCCTGTTGCTCAGTTCCTTTGCCGCGGATGCCGCCGAGGCCCTGCGGGAGACGGCGCTCGTCGACAAGACGCTCGTCGTCTGGGTGTCGCCTGCGAATCTCACGCAGTCGGGAGGCACGGCGTTGACCGTCAACGACACGACGATCGACCGCTTCGACGGCGTGGTATTCGCCGAACTCGAGCCACAGGTCTGGATGCCGGGCAGCAACGGGTACAGCCGGACCGAGAAAACGCAAACCGACTGGCCCCGGGAGACCGCCGGGCCCGACCAGTTTGTCCACTTGGCCTTCGTCTACCAGGGCCGGCAAATCACGGTGTACCGGAACGGCGAGGCGTACGCGGCGTATGCGTCGCCGGGAGAGCCCTATCCGTTCGGCGGCAACGCAGCGGTCCTGTTCGGCCCGCGGCATCTGCAAGAGGGCGTCGCGTGCTTCTTCGGGCGCATCCGCGATGCGCGGGTCTACGCCCGGCCGCTCGACCGGGAGACCATCGCCGCGATGCAACCGGGCGAGCCGGTCCCGCAGATCGAGCCCTGGGCGTGGTGGGACTTCGCCGCCACCGGTACCTACGATCGGGCCGGGCGGTTTAACCAGGTCAAGCTCTCCGGGGGGGCGAGGATCGAGGACGGCTGCCTGGTGCTCGAAGGCGCCCGGCCCGCCATGCTCGCCACCATCGTGCGCGACGACGCGCGGACCGCCGAGATTCCCACGCGCTGGTCCCGGCAGGACCCGGTGCCGGCCTCGGTCGTCCAGTCAACTCGCATGTTCCGCGAGAAGCTGCTCGATGATCCGTACCGCCCCCGCTACCATTTCTGCGTACCCGAGGACATGGGTGTGCCGGGCGACCCGAACGGCTGCTTCTACGCCAACGGGCGCTATCACCTGATGTACCTGTACAACCGCAACGGAGTGGGCTTCTGCTGGGGGCACATCTCCAGCCAGGACCTCGTCCACTGGCGGCATCATCCCGATGCGATCGGACCCGGCGACGGCGACGAAGGCTGCTTCAGCGGCGGCGCGTTCGTCGACGACGACGGCACCGCCTACCTATCGTACTGGATGCTCTGGGGCGACAAGGGCATCGGCTTGGCCAGAAGCACCGACCGGCACTATGAACGCTGGCAGAAGTTCGACGCCAACCCTGTCATCAAGTCGACCGAATGGGGCCTCACGGAAACCACCGGCGCCGACGGCAACCGGCGGATCTACGGTTCGTCCGACCCGTCCAACATCTGGAAGAAAGACGGCAAGTACTACGTGCTGACCGGCAACTTGCTGGTGCTGAACAAGTACGGCCGCAAGCCCGATTCCCTGGAAACGATGCAGGGCGATTGGCTCGACTTGCTGGAATCGGACGACCTGACATCGTGGACCTACAAGGGCCGATTCTACGAGCGCAACCCCGAGTGGACCGAGCCGAGCGAGGACAACATGTGCCCGAGCTTCCTGCCGCTGCCGGCGAGCCCCGACGGCGGCCCCGCCAGCGGAAAGCACCTGTTGCTATTCATCAGTCACAACAAGGGCTGCCAGTATTACGTGGGCGACTACGACACGAAAAACGACCGTTTCATTCCGAACAATCACGGCCGGATGACGTGGGTCGACAACACGTATTTCGCCCCGGAAGCCCTGGTCGACGATCGCGGCCGGCAGATCATGTGGGCCTGGCTGACGGACAATCCCGGCGGCGAGTCGCCCCGGGGATGGTCGGGCGTGTACGGGCTGCCGCGAACGCTTTGGTTGGGCGACGACGGTACGCTGCGCATGCGCCCCGTGAAGGAACTGGAAATGCTCCGCTCCGACGAGCAAACGTGGAGCGATGTCGCCCTGGCCGACGGCCAGGTGCGGAAGCTGGAGAACGTCGTCGGCGATTCGTGCGAACTGGAAATCACCCTGGCCCATCCGACGGCCGGCCGGTGCGGCATGCGGGTGCGCTCGTCGCCCGGCGGCGAGGAGCAGACGCTGCTCTACTACGACGCTACGGCGAGACAACTGGTGTTCGACGCCACGCGCAGCGGCACCGACGGTCGGCGGGCCGTCGAACGGGCTCCCTTGGCGCTGAAGGATGGCGAGCCGCTCCAACTGCGGGTGTTCGTCGACAGGTCGGTCATCGAGGTCTACGCGAACGACCGCCAGGCCATCTGCCGCCGCGTGTATCCGGG
>Ga0351888_1316_pt1 | contig 12536 bp, 9 predicted proteins | sample TotcelFGM3001M13_FD_206770 | JGI IMG/M metagenome (GOLD analysis project Ga0351888, IMG submission 206770) | Enriched cells from coal bed in the Powder River Basin, Montana, United States - Total cells FGM rep3 HSBNCT.FGM.300.1.M13 ... | reverse complement strand
TGAGCATCTCCGAGACATCCCAGGTGTTGGTGTTTTCCAAGACAAGTCTTCAGCGCGAGCACATCCGTCCGCAGCGGCCGCGTGCGGTGTACTTTTCGGACGACGTCTACCTGGGGGCGGTGAATCGCGGCGAGGTGCTGGAAATCTCGGCCGTCGATCCGCAGTTGGGCGCGGTGTTCTACACGCTTGCCCAGCGTCGGTCCGACCGTCCGGAACTGGTCCGACAACGCGATTCCTGCATGCAGTGCCACGCGTCGTCGATGACCGAGGGGGTACCAGGCCATTTGGTGCGGTCTGTCTACGCGGACGGGCAAGGCCAGTTGATCCTCAGCGCCGGCTCGTTCCGTACCACGGATCGGAGCCCGTTGCGGGAACGCTGGGGCGGCTGGTACGTCACGGGGACGCACGGCGATCAACGTCATCTGGGAAACCTGCTGTTTCGCGATCCGGTGGACGTGAACAATATCGACTTCGAGTCCGGCGCCAATTGGACGGAATTGGGTGGTCGGGTGAATCTGGCCGACTACCGCACGCCGCACAGTGATATCGTCGCGCTGATGGTCCTGGAGCATCAGGCGACCTTGCACAATCAGATCACCGCAGCCAACTATCGCGCTCGGCTCGCGCTTCGCGAGCAACAGGTGCTAAATGAAATGCTCAACAGCACTTCGCCTGAACTCAGTCCCGGCATCCAGCGGCGGTTGCAGCGTGCGGGCGACGATGTGCTGAAGGGCCTGTTGTTCGTCGGCGAAACGCCGCTGACCGACGCCGTTCAAGGCACGTCCGGATTTGCGGAGTATTTCGCTGGCCTGGGGCCGCGCGACCGCCAAGGTCGGTCGCTGCGTGAGTTCGACTTGCAGCGGCGGATGTTCAAGTACCCCTGCAGTTACTTGATCGATTCGGATGCCATGAACGCCTTGCCCGATCAGGTCCGCAGCCACATCTACCGACGGCTGTGGGAGATTGTCACCGACCAGGACACCAGCCCGACATTTGCCCACCTAACCCGGGACGACCGCCGCGCTATTCACGCGATCCTATCGGACACCAAGCCCGGGCTCCCTGACTACTGGATGTTCCGGCATGTCAAGGAATCCGGTGGGGGCCCCTAAAAGCGGTGATTTGCTGGCGTCCAAAGCACGGGAGACAACCGTTTGATGACGACCGACGCCCCAACATCCCCATGCGGCGGATGCCGCAGCCAGATCATTATTCCCGCGAGGCTGGAATCGACGCGACTGCCGCGGAAGCTGCTGTTGCGCGAAACCGGCAAGTCCGTTTTGCAGCACACCTATGAAGCGGCCCGCCGCGCGGCCAAGCCGCGAGGGGTGTGCGTCGCGGCGGATCACGACGAGATCGCCGAGGAGGTCCGTCGCTTTGGCGGCCAGGTATTCATGACCGATCCGGCGGCGGCCAGCGGGACGGATCGGATCGCCGAGGTCGCCCGCCAAATGCCCGATGTGGAGATCGTGGTCAACGTCCAGGGCGACGAGCCGGAGATTGCCGGCTCGGCGATCGACATGGCGATCCGCCTGCTCGAGGACTGCCCCCAGGCGGTCATGGCCACGTTGGCGACTCCCATCCGCAGTCGCGAGCAGCTGGACGAGCCGTCGTGTGTCAAAGTGGTTTTCGACGACCAGCGGCGGGCGTTATATTTCAGCCGCAGCCCGATTCCCCACGCCAGGCAGTGGGACGACGCACTGCTGGGCGACGATCCGCCGCACTTCCATCAGCACGTCGGGTTGTATGCCTATCGCCGCGAATTCCTCTTGCGGTTGGCGGAGCTACCCCGGTCGGACCTGGAAAAACTGGAGAATCTCGAGCAACTTCGCGTTCTGTCGGCCGGTTTTACGATCCTGGTCGGAATTGTCGACGAACCTACCATCGGGATCGACACCGAGAAAGATTACCGGGCATTTGTCAGACGGACGTTGAATTGCTAAGATGCACCTCCAGGGCCGCTTGACAGCGGTCCAGCATTTCTTGCCGTTTGCACTCCTTGCTTCGCAAAGTAATTCCATGAAAGCCGTTGCGTTTGTGAGCCGCAGTGTTTTCTCGGGGCTTTGCCATGACAGCAGGAGCTTCTTGCCAGGAGGGTTATTCCACGCATGACGAAGCACATTTTTGTAACCGGAGGGGTTGTCAGCTCGCTGGGCAAGGGTCTGACGAGCGCGTCGGTCGGGATGTTATTGGAACGGCGCGGGTTGCGCGTCAAGATGCAGAAGCTGGACCCGTACATCAATGTGGATCCCGGCACGATGAGTCCGTACCAGCATGGCGAGGTCTACGTGCTGGACGACGGCAGCGAGACCGACTTGGATCTGGGGCACTACGAGCGATTCACCCACAGTCCGTTGACGCGGCATTCCAACTACACCACCGGGCAGATCTACTTGTCGGTGATCGAGAAGGAACGTCGCGGCGAGTTTCTGGGCAAGACCGTCCAGGTCATCCCGCATATCACCAATGAAATCAAGAGCGTGATCCAGAAGCTGGCGGACGATCAGACGGATGTGGTGATCACGGAGATCGGCGGGACGGTCGGCGACATTGAAAGCCAGCCGTTTTTGGAAGCCATCCGCCAGTTTTCCCTGGACATCGGCAAAGACAACTGCCTGTACATCCATTTGACGTTGATTCCCTACCTGAAAGCCGCAGGCGAGCTGAAGACCAAGCCCACGCAGCACTCGGTCGGCCAGTTGCGGCAGATCGGGATCCAGCCGGACCTGTTGATCTGCCGCACCGAGCGGCCCGTGTCGCTGGACGACCGCAAGAAGATCGCCTTGTTCTGCAACGTTCCCTTGGAAGCGGTCATCGAGGAGCGGGACAAGGACTTTTCGGTTTACGAAGTTCCGTTGAGCCTGGTCGAGCACGGTTTGGACGAATTGGTCGTCAAACGCCTGCAACTGCGCTGCAACACCTTGGACCTCAACGATTGGCGAGACATGCTGCACCGCATGCGGAACCCGAAACACGAGGCCAGCATCGCGGTCGTCGGCAAGTACGCCGAGCATTTTGACGCCTACAAGTCGATCTATGAATCGTTGGACCACGCGGGAATTCACCACGACACCCAACTGCGAATCGGCAAGATCCGCAGCGAGGAGATCGAACGAGAAGGGCCTGAGCGGCTGTTGAGCGGCTATGACGGGATCTTGGTGCCCGGCGGGTTCGGCGAACGGGGAATCGAGGGCAAAATCGACGCCATTCGTTTCGCCCGCGAACGCAACATTCCGTTTTTCGGCATCTGCTTGGGCATGCAGTGCGCCGTGATCGAGTTTGCGCGGCACGTCATCGGTTTAGACGGCGCCCACTCGACGGAATTCGACAAGAACACCCTGCATCCGATTATCTGCCTGTTGGATGCCCAACGCAATGTCACCGACAAGGGCGGCACGATGCGATTGGGCGCGCAGGTGGCGGAACTGGCGGCGGGCAGTCGTGCCGCGCAGTGCTATGAGCGAAACACAATTTCCGAGCGGCATCGGCATCGCTACGAATTTAACGCCACGTATCGGCAAGATTTTACCGCCCACGGGATGCGGATCGCCGGGACCAGTGACCTGGACAAGCTCGTGGAGATCGTCGAGATTCCGGGGCATCCTTGGTTTGTGGCAGTTCAGTTTCATCCCGAGTTCAAGTCGAAACCCACATCTGCTCATCCGCTGTTTGCCGGATTTGTGCGGGCGGCCATCGAGCGGCACAGCAGCCGAGCGGAACGTATTCAGGAGGTCATCGTATGAGTGATCCGCAAGCGGAACCCAAAATTGTCGTCGACGAAGATTGGAAGAGCCGGGTCCAGGCGGAGAAGGAAGCGGCTGCCAGGCAGGACGCGGGTTCCGAACCCGCAGACCAAGTCGACGCGGAGGCAGCAGCGGGCGAACCGCTTCCCGCGGCTTCGTTCGAGTTACTGATCAGCACGCTGACGGCTCAGGCCTTGACCGCGATGGGCAAGCTGCCCGACCCGGTTCAAGGCCACGCGGTCGTGCGGCCGGATTTGGCCAAGCACTATATCGATCTGCTCGGCATGCTTGAACAGAAAACAAAAGGCAACTTGACGAAAGACGAGGCGGGCATGCTGGACGAGGTGCTGCACCAGCTTCGCATGACGTTCGTGACCACGCGCCGCGAAGCGGCAGCGGGCAAGGGCACGACTTGACACCGTGTGCGGGGGCAAGCAAGCTGAATCCAAACCGTAGAAGACGAGCGCCCGACGACCCTGACCCGGCGAAAGACCCGAAACGATGAATGCGGACCCATTTTACGTCGCCATTGACATCGGTGCCGGACTCGGTGCCAAGGTCGGCTTATTCAGCGGTCCTCTGACGCAATTTGGTGACGGGATCCTGCCTCGCGAGGAGTTCGCCGACGACTTTGACAACTTCGTGGCGAAATTGTTGGGCACGATCAGGCAAATGGTTCGGCAATTCGGTAGGCGGCTGAACGAGGCGGCCGCGATCGGCATCGCATCGCCCGGCTTGTTCCGCTCCGACGGGTCCTACCTGCTGGCAGCCAACTTGCCGTTCCTCAACGGCCATAACCTCCGCGCGCGGCTGGCGGACGAAACGGGGGTGCCCACGATGATCGACAACGACGCCAACGTCGGCGGATTGGCCGAGTGGTCGATCTTGCGCACGGATCTGCTGTACTGGGTCTTCGGTGGCGGTTGGGGCGGAGCCTGGATCGATAAGGAGGGCTCGGTCAGATTCCCGGCGTTGGACTGGAACGGCGAAGACCGAACGCTGCATTATACAAACGAACCTGGCTACGCGGTCCCGCTGGACAAGCTGATGCTGAAGACGTTGTTCTACCAGTACGAGGCCTCGTTCGATCGCTTCGAGCAGATTGCCGTCGAGGAGCTGAATCTGCCGGCGGGCAAATTGACCGGCCCCGACGGCGATCCGAACACCGTCCGCGCCGAAGTCATCTTGTCCGGCCCGGGCCGTTGCCGTCTGTTCCGCGCGCTGGTCGGCGACGATGATTTCTACACCCGGTTTTTGGACATTCGCGAGAAACGGCAGATGACGGATCCGTCCATCGCCGGCAAGCACATCAGCAAATTGAGCAACATGCGGGTCGAAGCGGCGGTGGACACGGACCGGCTGTTCGGCCGCATTCTCGCCGAGGCGACCTTGATCATGTTCAAACAAGCTCGCCGGGAAGGACTGCGCGAAGGCTTGCCGATCTGCCTGGGCGGCAAGCCGTCTTACGCCTTGCCGTATTTCGGGCCGTCCGCGCAAAGCCGTTTAGGCGCGGGGGGGATTATGAGTTACTTGCGTCCCTCGGTGATCGACGAACGCGGGCTGAACGCGAATCTCGTCGGGGCGGCGGTTCTGGCCGAACAAACCGCCGCCGGGCAGCTGGCCGATCGGCTGATCGCCAGTTGAGCCCCAGCGGGCGAGACATCGCCTGTCCCTGCGAGCCCCGCACGCGTCCACCGATCCTCGCCTGGTCGGCGAACAAGGAAGATTCCTCGCCGTGGCTTTGCGCCTCAAGCCGCTTCACTCCCTCAGCCGCCGAGGACCGCTGACCAGGGCGTGGTTGCGGATGAAGAACCGCAGCGGCAGGTGCTGGGCCGAGGTGACGCCGATTCGTGTCGAACGGCCGACCGACGCGGCGCGGACCAGCGAGCCGCCCTCGGCGGCGATCCACAACTGGCAGCCCTGCGTCAAATCCCATCCGTCCCAACCACGGTCGATTTCAAAGGCTTCGCACAGCTTGGCCGGCCCGCTGGCCAGTTCGCGCAAACGGTCTTGTCCGCGCCGCGACTGCATCAACGCCAACCCGGCCAGCGGCTCGACCGCTCGGACCAACACCGCGCTGGGAACGCCCTCCGGCTCGGTCACCACGTTAAAGCAGTACCGTGAGTGGATTGGGTAGACGTAGGCATGGCCCGGCGGCCCGAACATCGAAGCGTTTTTGCGGGTCTTGCCGCGTGCGGCGTGGCAAGCCGGATCGTCAGACGCCAAGTAAGCCTCGGTCTCGATAATCCGACCACTCACCAACCCCGCGGCAGTCTCCCGAATCAGCCGCTTGCCCAACAGTCCGCGAGCCACGTCGATCGCGTGGCGGTCGTAGAATTCCCGCGGTAGTGGTGGGGGCTGGAGGGGCAAGGCAGATTACAGCAACCGATCCAGTTCGGCGACCAGTTGTTCGAAGTGGGACAAGGCGGTTTCAACCGGCTCCGGACTGGCCATGTCGACGCCCGCGTCGCGGAGCAGGTCCAAAGGGTCTTTCGAGCAGCCGGCTTGGAGGAAGTTCAAGTAACCGTTCAATTCCTGCGCGCCGCCGCCCAGGACGCGGCGGCTGAGCGCGATCGCGGCCGACAAGCCGGTGGCGTACTTGTACACGTAGAAAGCGCGGTAGAAGTGCGGAATGCGGAAGCACTCCAACGCCAATTCGTCGTCCAATGCGAAATCGGGACCAAAGTACTGTTCCAACAGCTGGCGGTACACTTCTTTGAATGTCTGCACGGTCAGCGGCCGGCCGGATTCCGCCATCTCGTGGGTGATCTTTTCGAACTCCGCAAACATCGTCTGACGGACAATCGTGGCTCGGATGCTGTCGATCTCGCGGTTCAGCAGATACGCCCGTCGCGGGCCGTCGTCGGCTTGCTGCAGCAGGTGCTGGCACAGCAGTTGTTCGTTGAACGTGCTGGCCACCTCGGCCACGAAAATCGTGTAGTTGTAGTATTGAAACGGCTGCTGGCGCGCGGAGTAGTACGAGTGCATCGAATGGCCGGCTTCGTGGGCCAGCGTGAACACATCCTCCAGCACGTCCGGCTTGTAGTTCATCAGGATGTATGGATCGCCGTCGTACGATCCCGAACTGAACGCCCCGCTTTGTTTGCCGCGGTTGGGATACCGATCGCACCAGCGGGCGCACAGGCCGCGTTCGAGTGCGGCCGTGTATTCGCCACCCAGCGGATGCAGGGCGCCGAGCACCAACTGGACGGCTTCGTCCCAAGTGTGCCGAGTGCTCTGCTCGGTCAAGATCGGCACGTAGGTATCATAATGATGGAGGTCCCGCAACCGCATCTTTCGCCGCCTCAGATCGTAGTAGCGGTGGACGGCGGGCAGACGGCGATGGACCGCCTGAATCAGGTTGTCGTAAACCGCCTGGGGCACGTTGTCCGGAAATAGTGCGGCGGCCAGAGAACTGTCATAGCCGCGGGCTCGGGCATAGTACGCGTCCGTATGGATGGAACCGCTCAACGTCGCTGCCAACGTGTTTTCGTGGGCTTGGAACTGTTGGTAATACTGCGTAAACGCTGCCCGGCGGACGCTCCGCTGCGGCGATTGCAGCACCTGCAAAAACGTGGCGTTGCCGAGTTCGACCTGTTCGCCGCGTTCGTTGGTGATGCTGCCGAACTTCAGATCCGCGTCATGCAGCTGCCGGAACGTCTTGCTGGCCGTCTGGGCCATTTCCCCTTGCATCGCCAGCAGCCCTTCTTCTCTCTTGCCGAGCGTGTGCTTCTTGTAGCGCAAGATGCGTTGCAGCATCAGCCGGTAAGGCTTCAGTTCCTTGGCTTCGCACCACTGGTTGATCTTGGCAGCCGAAATCGCCAGGATCTCCGGCCGGATATAACTGGCCGCCTCGCCGGCGCGGGTGGCGACGTTCTGAAACCGTGCGAGCATGGCTTGGTAGCGGCTGTCGGCTTGGTCTTCGGCTGCCTTCAGGTACGCATAGCCCCCCAACCGCTCGCCCCAGCGATCGAGGTCGCAGTCGAACCGCAGGCAAGCCGCCAGCGTCGCCGGATCGCTGGCCAACTGACCGCAGAAACGCTGATAGCCCGGAATGCGGCGTTCCCACTTGCGAAACGCCTGTTCCCAAGCCGCATCGTCGGCAAACAAGCTGGACAAATCCCACGTATCGGCGTGCGGAACTTCGTTCCGCGCGGGCAGCTTTTTGATCTTTTTCATGGTTATTCCAAGTCGCCGGCAAGCAGCTGGCAGTAACTTTCGTAGCGGCGCACGTCCAAGCGGCCGTCGGCCACCGCGTCTTTGACCGAACATTCGGCCTCGTGGGTGTGCGTACAATCGGGAAAGCGGCACAGGCTGTCATAGGATCGAAGGTCGCGGAAATAGCCCACCACTTCCTGCGGCACGACGTCCCACAGCTGAAACTGCCGAATCCCCGGCGTATCGAGCACATAGCCGCCGGCCGACAGCGGGATCAGGCTAGCAACCGTCGTGGTATGACGGCCTTTTTCGTTCTCCGTGCTGACCGCCGCAATCCGCAAATCCAGTCCCGGGTCGATCGCATTGAGCAGCGAGGATTTCCCCACGCCGCTTTGCCCGGCAAACACGCTTTGCCGACCGAGGACCCTGCGTTTCAGACGTTCGATTCCGAAACCGGTTGTCGCCGACAGCAACAGCACCTCGTAACCCATCTGGCCGTAGACGCCGATCAGCGGCTGGAGGTCCGCCGGATCCACCAAGTCGATCTTGTTGATGCAGATGATCGGCCGGATACGGTCCTTCTCGGCGGTGACGAGCATGCGGTCGATCAGGTGCGGTTTCAGCCCCGGCTGGGCGGCACTACTGACGATCAGTACCTGGTCGATATTGGCGACGATCACGTGACAGAGACCGCGGATGGCGCGAGTCAGGACGCCGTGCCGGGGTTCGATCCGCTCGATAATCCCCTCTTGGGGGCCAGAGGTGCGAAAACGGACGCGATCGCCGGCCGCCACCACATGCCGCTGATCGGTCATCAGGGTTTTCAAAACACGGCGCGTGGCGCAACGATATCGCCGCCCGTCATCGCCCAGCACGTCGCTCGTCAGGCCATGAACGCTCAACACGCAGCCGCAGCAGCTGGTCGCTTCGTCCACGCTGAGCTGCATGGAGGACCCGTGAGACGATTCATCCGCGGTCTCGGAGGCAATCACGGTACGTTTCCGAGTCAAATCCCCCTTGCCACTGACGCGTTCGGTCCGAACCGATTCGTCGTTTTCGAGACCGTCGTCGCGGTATTCGCGAGTCAAGTCGCCTTGACGAGTTCGCGACACCCGATTTTTGCGAAACTCGGTCCGAATCTTGCGTTTCTTCTCGTTCGGCATTGCCAGAATACCAATTGGCCACTATCAAATGCGGTTCTGACAACAAGGTATCAAGTTCCTGATCTTTGTCTACCGTCGAAAGGCAGTCCACGAGCTACGCCATGAATCTCCAGGACCTCTTGATGGCTGTCGTTGCCCTACTGTTGGCGTCGCTCGCCTTGGCGGCGGCCGTCCGCAATCGAGATTGCGACTACCGTTTTCGGAAAATCCGCTGGATTGACCAGCGGTGGGGCCGGAGGACCGCTCGCTTGGTGTACGCGGTCATGGGCCTGCTGCTGGCGGCGCTGGGGCTGGCCATTCTGTGCGGCTGGTCGGTGCTGGGGTAGCATGCACGAAATCTGGATTATCGGGGTCGTTTCACCTGTGCGGGCGAGGAAGACCGTACCATGCGGCTGGCTTTGGTTGACATCCCGGAGTGCGTGGTGAATGGTTTACCAGAGGCGTTCCCGGATTGGCGATTGCTCCCATGCTGACACGTTTGGTCCGTGAGGCGAATCCCGCTCGAAAAAAAACAAGTTCGATTGCCGGTTGCCGCCGCTGGGGGAATTTTGCCGAATCTATAGCGTAAATAGTCTCGGCTGAATAGAATAAAGAAGGTACGCTGGGTGATTTCCAGCGATCACAATTGTGGGCAAGGCAGGGGCCGGTTCACCAGCCGGGGCGTTCCTGCCCCTTTCACTTTTCTGACTGGAGTGCTTAAGAATGTCGCGATGTACTGCCCTCGCGTTGTTGGTGTCGCCTTTGATGGCTGTGGGGCTGGCGGCTGCCCTGATCGCAGCGCCTCCTGCAGGTGACGCAAGTTCTGCACGGATAAATACTTACGAGAGCTCAACCGGGGACACTTATTTTGCCCTTAGCCTACCGCCGTTAACGAAACCGCGGGCGGCTTTGGACCATGACATCGTGGTCCTATTCGACACATCTGCCAGCCAGACGGGCGTTTATCGAGATGACGCCTTGACGGCTCTCAGGACCCTGCTGGGGCAACTGGGCAATTCAGATCGAGTCAAATTGATGGCAGTCGATTTGGACGCGGTGCCAATGACCACGGACTTTGTGTCGCCGAAAAGCGAAGAGATGCAAGCTGGGCTGGCCAAGCTCGAAGGCCGCGTGCCGTTGGGTTCCACGGATATGGGCCAGACGATCAAGAGGGTCGCGGAGACATTCGCCGGCGCTCCAGTTCGTCCTCGCTCTGCGATTTACATTGGCGACGGAATGAGCCAAGCCAGCCTGATGCAAGTGGGTCAGTTTGGAACGGCTGTACAGGAATTGGCTGAAAAGCGTGTCTCGGTGTCGAGTTTCGCGATTGGACCAAGCCGCGATCTGTATCTGCTCGCTGCGCTGGCCAATCACACGGGCGGCATGTTGTATCTGGATTCGAACGAAGGCGCATGGGCCGAACGCGCGGGTCAAGCCATGGCGGATGTCATTCGCGCGCCGGTGGGTTGGCCGACAGCGGTCAATTTGCCTGACACGATTCGCGAGGTTTACCCCACGACGATTCCTCCGTTGCGCGGCGACCGCGATACGGTGGTGGTCGGGATGCTGCAATCTCGCGACGTGAATGACTTGACGCTGACGGTTGAACTGGACGGCCAGAACGTGGACCTCCGGTGGAACGTCACGGTCCAAAATGCCCTGGACGACTACAGTTTTCTGCCACAGCTGGTCGACTCGGTGCGTGACAGTGGCGGGCTGGGGATGCCGACGCTGGGAGCGGCGAGCTTGCAGGAAGTGGCCAGGATGGTTTCGACCAACAACGAGTTGCTGACCAGGTTGGGCCGCAATGCCATGCGTGCCGGCGACACGGACGGGGCCCTGAAGGTGGCGGAAGCGGTTTTGAAACGCGACCCCAACAACCCTCAAGCGCAGCTGATCCGCGACGCCGCGCGGCGCAACAGCAACGATGACCAGGACCTGCGGCTTGTCAATCTGCAGGATCCAGACGCGGGTGGGGCTCCGCTGTTGGGCGCCGGCGGGTTGCTGGCGGAGGTCGAAGGCGAGGGTCTGTTCCTGCGTCAGGTCGAGGGCAACCAGCAAGTCCTCGAGCAGAAGATCAAAACCGAAGTGGAACAGGCGCTCAGCCAGGCCCGCGAGCAGATGGGCAGCAATCCCGAAAGCGCCAAGCGAGACCTGAAGATCTGGCTGGAAACGATCGAGCGGTCGCCGGACTTGGGGCCGGACACGCGGGCTCAATTGCGAAATCAAATCGAGTCGGCCATTCGCGAGGCCGGGCGACGCTCCGTGGAATTCGCGATCCGCGTGGCCCAAGCCGAAGAGAATCGAGCAGCCGCCGACGAACGCCAGCAGTTGGTCGAGGAAACGGCGCGGAATCGGCAGAAGGTCAAGCAGTTGATGGACCGCTTCAACTCCTTGATGGACGAAGGCCGGTATCAGGAAGCGGAGGACGTCATCGCTGCACAGGTGTTGGAATTGGAGGCGCTCAGCCCGATGCCGCCGGCGGCCCTCTGGGGATCCCGATTCGGCGGTAATTGGGATACCTTGTGGACGCTCCGCGATATCCGCCATCGCAACTTTGCGCGGGCCATGCTGGGCGTGGAGAAGGCCCTGGTGCCGTTCCCGGACGAACCTCCGATCACCTATCCCGAGCCGCAGGTCTGGTCGGACTTGAGCTTGCGACGCAAAAAGTACGCCTCGATCGACTTGGCCCGCCAGGGTGGCGCCGAACAGAAGATCTTCGCGGCGCTGGAGGACGATACGCGTCTGGAGTTTATCGAGACCCCGTTGAACTCGGTGATCGACTTCCTGAAAGACCAGCACGACATCAATATCGAAATCGACACCAAGGCATTGGATGAAATCGGCATCGGTTCCGACTCGCCCATCACCCGCAATCTGAGAGGCATTTCGTTGCGCTCGGCCCTGCGGCTGATGCTCAAGGACTTGGACCTGACCTACGTCGTCCGCGACGAAGTGCTGCTGATCACCACGCAAGAAGAGGCGGAGAGCAAGCTGGTGACCAAAGTGTATCCCGTGGGCGATCTGGTGCTGCCAATCGGGATGATGGGCGGCGGCATGATGGGCGGCATGGGCGGCGGCATGATGGGCGGGATGAACCTCACCCCCGATCAGGCCGGAAAGTTCTTTGACCTCAAGGAAAAGTTCCATAATGACACCGCCTCGGTGCGCAAACAGATGATGATCAAGCACGCTGAGTTGGCGGCCCTGTGGAAGGCTGAAAAACCGGATCAGGCGGCCATTACCGCCAAGCAGAAAGAAGTCAACGCCCTTCGGGACCAGATGCAGGAGAAAAGAACGGCTTTCAAGCTGGAAGCCGGTAAGATCTCCCCGGAACTGGCGAAAGGTTTCGGCCGCGGTATGCGTGGCGGCAAGGGCCACGGACGCGGCATGGGTCCCGACGGCTGTCCCATGGTCGGCCCTGGCAGCGGCTCGGCGCCCACTGCCCCGGCCCCCACTGCTCCGGCTAAGTAAGGATTCTCCCTGCTCCACT
>Ga0351888_1139_pt3 | contig 13624 bp, 19 predicted proteins | sample TotcelFGM3001M13_FD_206770 | JGI IMG/M metagenome (GOLD analysis project Ga0351888, IMG submission 206770) | Enriched cells from coal bed in the Powder River Basin, Montana, United States - Total cells FGM rep3 HSBNCT.FGM.300.1.M13 ... | reverse complement strand
CCACTACGGTATCTCGGACATCCGGGGCCACCGGGAGATATCGGGCGCGGATTACACCGATTGCCCGGGCAAGCATTTCCCGGTAGACGAGGTGCGTATGTTTGCGCTGCGCAAGGAAAAACCGCTCGCGGCGAAGCCGACCTTCCATATCTCCAAGATTCTTAAACGGGGAATGGACGATATTGAAGTGACGCACATTACCCGCAACCTTTCCATTCTGGGGTATATGGACCGCAACCAGACCAGCATATTCGACGGGGAAGTGGAGAAGGCGGTGCGTGCGTTCCAGAAAGACTACCGCCTGACCGAGGACGGGATCGTTGGCAAAAACACCGGCCGTACGCTGGGGGGCATTTGGGACGGAAAATAAGGAAAGGAGAATGTAAAAATGCCGGCGTTGGAGATATTGCTGACCATCGCTTCGGGCGCGATGAGTTTTCTGGTGGCCCTGCTGATCCGCACCATCAACCGGCGGGACAAGAAGGCGGATGCGCGGCAGCAGCAGCTGGTAGACTTAAGGACGGCGGAGATGCAGTATACCCGGAGCATCGGCTGTCTGGCCCATAGCACCGCGAAAACCATGCGGCGGGCGAACCTGGGTAACGGGGAGGTGGAAGAAGCCATAAGATATTATAAAACGAAAGAACGCGCGCTGGAGGATTATTACCAAAAGCAGAGCGCAATGATGCAAAACGCTAAAGGAGGATAAAAAATATGGACCAGAAGAAATACAAAAGCTGGGCGCTGTGGCTGGCCGTCGCGGCGCTCATGGTTTTTTGCGTGAAGGAATTCGCGGGGATGGATATCGGCAAAACCGTGGACGGGATACTGAACGTGCTGCTGCCCGTGCTGGTTGGGTTCGGCATTGTGAACAACCCGAACAGTAAGGCGAGTTTGTGAGTATAGACGAAAAAGAGGGCCGAAAGGCCCTCTTTTTTTGTTAGAACGGTACTTCCCCTTCCCGCACATACCACCTGTTCACGTCGAAATAGAGGTTTACCTCTTTGCCTTTCACCGCACAGGTGTACTTTGCGGCCGCGGCGGGTCCGCCGCTTAATGACCCCAGGGTAATGGAAACGTTTTTGACCCCGTCTATCTGAATTATTTTTCCATTCCAGACAAACGATTTGGGCGTCATCTTCCCGTCTTCATGGAAGACCACGTCCGTTTCTATAAAAATCTTTCCCGGCATTTTTAAGGCCTCCTGCTATGAAAATCTGATTCCGCTTTAAATATAATCCAGTTTAATGGGTGTTCAAACAGGAAAGATCGCTTGCCGCCGGGTTTTAAATAATAAAAACATGTAAAACCGGTTTGAAAATATTTTATTGGAATTATATTAATAATACAGAAAGCACGGCTTATTTACAGTTCATCATAGATAGATTTCTCACGCAGAGAGCGGGCATCCCAGTTGCCCGCTTTTTGCATCTTTGCCGTTTTTAAGAACACCGGCAGAATGTTCATAAAATCTTCATCTATTTTACGTTTATTCTTCACAGTCCCGGTTTAAAATTAAATCATACACGAGAGTACAGGGGCCCGATAGGGCAGTGTCAATCTTTTTTATGATTTACTCCTCCGGTAAAAAGCGCGGGCAAATTGAATGCAACTCTTTTTACGCACTAAAGAGGAGTTTATATAGATAAAAGAAACGGCGCGAAGCCGCTTCTTTTTTATGTAATAGCGGTTCACCCAAGGCTAATTAAAAGAAACGGAGCGCACATGCGTTTATTTTGATTGGAACCGGTTTATACTAAAATAAAGAAATTCAGCAAAGGACGGTTTGGAAAATGAAAGCATATGTGGACAAGGATCTTTGTATCGGATGCGGGGTGTGCCCGACTGTTTGCCCCGAGGTTTTCGAAATGGGCAACGATGTTGCAGAGGTGATCGGCGATGCGGTTCCTTTGGAAGCGGAAGCGGACGCGCAAAGCGCGCAGGAGCAATGTCCGGTGGATGCGATCAAGGTCGAATAGGGGGATTTGATTCCCGGCCGCCGGGTTCCGCTTTTGATACAGGCGTATATTTTTTTAGGCTTGCGGGGGTTCGCAGGCTGGTATATAATAGAAAAAACGAATGATAAATGAAAGAGGGGATTGCAATTTATGAAAGCGTATGTTGACAAGGATCTCTGTATCGGATGCGGGCTTTGCCCCAATATTTGTCCTGAGGTGTTTGAATTCGGTCTGGAAGATGTTGCAACGGTTCTGGTGGACGAGATACCGGCCGACGTGGAGGACAGCGCAAAAGAAGCTGCCGACAGCTGCCCTTCCGAAGCGATCAGGATAGAATAGCCTTTTGTGTAAGTCCGGACACCGGCCGACGCGCCGGTGTTTTGTTTTCTTGGGCAAAAAAAATAGCCGGCGCAAAAAGGATTTTTTGCATCCGCATCGAAACTGTATTACAGATGAATGGCTATGTCTCTTTTTTAATAAGTGAACAAAAGGAGATAAAATATGAATTGCAGGGTTTTATACTTTACCAGAAGCGGAAATTCAAAACGCATCGCCGAAAAAATAGCCGGGCAGGCGGGATGCGAAATATCGCAGATTACGGACGATAAAAACTGGAAGGGCTTTTTTGGATTTATGCGCGGAGGTTATTACGCCTCCCGGTACAAAATGACGAATCCGTTGGTCACGCCTAAGGCGGATTTCAGCGAGTACGACCGCGTGCTGATCGTGGGACCCGTATGGGCGGGCAACGCCGCGCCCGCGGTATATTCCCTTTTGGAAAGGGAAAAAGCGAATCTGCAAAAAGTCTGCCTGGTATTGTCCAGCGGCGGCGGGGATACGGACGCGGTATTCAGGCGGCTGGAGACAAAAACCTGGGTTATTCCCTTTAAATTCGGTATTCCCGGCAACAAGGCGGACGAAGACGCGGTTGCGGCGGAGGCGGCCGGCGTTTTGCGGTGAATGTTTTGGTTGATTGCCCCAGACTCATATAAAGACAAAGAAATAAACGGCCGGCGAAAGCCGGTCCTTCATTTGAAAACCGCTTTATAAACAAAATTATATAGTGTATAATAATCTTCAACTTGGCATATTTCTTTAAAATAAAAGGATTTGGTGAAAACAGATGACAATCTCAATTGATACAAAAACGATTGTTCTTGCGATCATACTGGTTGACATATTTATGATCGTTCTGATCGTAAGTTACCGGAATGTTTTAAAGGACAGATCCTTAAAATTATTTTTATCCGCGAAGATTTTTCAGATAGCGACCTATATTCTGTGGGCAGCCGGGCTTTCAATGGCCGGTATGGCGGACGCGTTCCCGCTGGAAATTATAGCGCTGGTTGCCGGGAACATCCTCTTTATTATCGCGATCGCGCTGGAGAGTCTGGCGGTGCTGATGCTGTACGGTCCCGGGCGCAGCCGCAAAAAAATAGTTTACTATGTGATGGCCGCGGCGTTCGGCGCCGCGTACAGCCTGTTTTATTTTATGGGGGCCGGCCAGGGAGGCAGGATTGCTCTTATTTCTCTGTTTTGCATCACATTAATTGCCTATCCGGCGGCCTATCTTCTTGCAAACAAGTATAAGTCGTACCTGCAGCGAGTCGTGGGATTTTTGTATTTGCTGGTGATGGCGGGGTTTTTTATACGGGTGCTGATCGTCGCGGGCGTTTTTGGGACTACGTCGGCCGTGCAGGAAGAGGCGCATTCCTGGGTGAATTTTGCCTTGTTTTTGATGATGATCCTTTCGGGGACCGGGTATTTTCTGCTGGCCAAGGAGCAGGCGGATATACGGCTTTTGGAGCGGGCGAACACAGACAGCCTGACGGGCGTTCTGAACCGGAGGGCGTTCGCAGAGCAGGGAAGGCGGGTTTTGCATTATTTTGAACGGAAAAAGGAACCCGTCTCTTTTCTGATATTTGACATCGACGAGTTTAAAAGGGTGAACGATACGTTCGGCCATTATGTCGGAGATACCGTTTTAAAGGATGTTTCCGAAATGGTGCTAAGCAGCCTGAGAGCATATGATTATCTGGGCAGGTACGGCGGGGACGAATTCGCCGTGCTGCTGCCCGGTACGGGTGAAGAGGATTCGGATGTGGTCGCCGACAGGCTGAGGCGCGTTGTGGAGGCACAGGCGATTTACGAGCATACCAAGCTTCGGATAACCATTTGCATAGGGCTGGTTACTACCGTCCCGCAAAAAGAAACCAATATTGAAGCGCTGTACAGACAGGCGGACGGCGCCCTGTACGAGGCGAAACTATTGGGTGGCAACAGCGTTGTGCGGAGCGGCAAAAAAATACCGGAAAGCGATCTGCTTTAAAAAAAGCAGTCCATTTTGATTTTCCTTTATATTCTGTCAGAAAGGAGGAATTTTAATGGAACGTACGGTAAAAAACAACGTGTCCTGGGTGGGCAAAGTGGACTGGGAACTGAGGAGTTTTCACGGTTTTGAGCTCTCCACCTTCAGGGGCACGACCTACAACTCGTACCTGATCCGTGAGGGAAAAAACGTATTGGTCGATACGGTATGGAATCCATACGCAAAAGAATTTATAGATAACCTTAAAAAATCAATCGATCTTAATAAAATAGATTATATCGTGGCCAACCATGGGGAGACCGACCACAGCGGGTCCCTTGCCGCGCTGATCAAAAGGATCCCCGGCGTGCCCGTGTTCTGCACAGAAAATGCGCTGGATTCCCTTAAAGGGCAGTTCCATAAAAACTGGAATTTCCACCCGGTGAAAACGGGGGATCGGCTGCCCGTGGGAAACGGGAAAGAACTTGTTTTTTTGGAGATGACCATGCTGCACTGGCCGGACAGCATGGCGAGCTACCTGACGGGGGACAACATCCTGTTCAGCAACGACGCTTTTGGGCAGCATCTGGCCAGTATTGAGCTGTGGGCCGACCTGGCCGACCAATGCGCGCTTTACGAAGAAGCGATCAAATACTACGCAAATATCCTGCAGCCATATAATGCGATCATGCAAAACAAATTGAAGGAGATCGCGGCGATGGGGCTGCCCATGGAGATGATCGCGCCCAGCCACGGGCTGATCTGGAGGACAGACCCCATGCAGATCGTGAACCTGTATGCGGCATGGGCGGAGGCGTACCGTGAGAACCAGGTCACCCTTATATACGACACCATGTGGAAAGGGACGCAGGCGCTTGCGCACGCCATTTCGCAGGGCGTGAAGGCTGCCGACCCTTCCGTGCGTGTGCTGGTATGCAATGCGGGCAACACCGACAAGAACGATATTATAACCGAGGTGTTCCGCTCCAAGGCGGTCGCTGTTGGGTCGCCCACCGTGAACAACGGCATCCTGAGCACCATGGCGGCCATCCTGACCCTAATTGAGGAAATGAAGTTCAAAGGCAAAAAAGCGGCGGTGTTCGGCTGTTACGGCTGGAGCGGGGAGAGCCCGCGGATATTGCATCAATGGATGAAAAAGGCCGGGTTTGACGTGATGGACGAAGGAATCCGGTACAAATGGCATCCCGACGATGCCGGCCTGACCGCGGCGTTTGAATACGGAAGGAAATTCGCCGGGTTTGCGGGCCAAACAAACGCCGTCAGATAAGAATACGTCCCTCAAAACGCAGCTTCAAAGAGTTTGTATGCCGCCTTTCCTGTTTATTAATAGTATACACCGGCCGGCAGGCCGGGAAAGAACAGGGGGGGACATGAAAAGGATAATCACATTGATTCTGGCAGCGGCGGTATTGCTGGCCGGTTGCGCGGCTGCGGGCAATCCGGCGCAGACCGCGGAATATAAAAAGATATCGGTGCTCGAGGCAAAGGAGATCATGGAAAGCGGGGATCCGTACACCCTGCTGGATGTGCGTACGCAGGAGGAATATGACGCGGGGCATATCAAAGGCAGCATACTGATCCCGTATACGGATATCGAAAAGCTTGCGGGCGAGAAATTGCCCGACAAGGGTGCGACGATACTGGTTTACTGCCGGTCGGGCAGGCGGAGTGCAATCGCAGCGCAGGCGCTGGCCGACCTGGGGTACACCCGTGTGATGGATATGGGAGGCATCCAGGACTGGCCATACGGCGGCGTGGTGACCGAATAATTTTTTGGAGGAATGCAGCATGAAAAAGAAGAAGGGCGTGTGCCATCTGGAGAGCGGGCATGTGATCCGCGCGCAGTTTGAAGTGGACGAAGAACAACCCGAGGAGGAGGCTACTTATTCACATCCTTTTACAGGCGAGACCTGCGAGATGGTGGAGTTTGAAGAAGACGACGAGACAAAGTAAGTCTTTTTAACCGTTAAAAATGTGTAACGCGCCATCCGGGAAAGCCGCTCTTGCCCGGATGGCGTTTGTTTGGATATACTGTGGGCATTGCATCCGGATTGTGATATGATTAAATAAAAAAACGGAGGCGTTCATTGGGCAGAGCCAGGCATGCACAAAAAAAACCGGCCCCAAAATGGGTTGTTGCCGCATGGATTGCGGCGGCGGTAATTGCGGCGGGTCTGATTTTTACGAATGCATCCATCCTTTTTCAGCCGGGGCAGACGATCATCAGCGGACAGGAAGCGCAGGGAACGGGCTCGGACTGCATTCTGGTGCTGGGTGCGCGGGTGGACGGGGATGTGCCCAGCGCGGTTCTCCGGCGCCGCCTTGAGACCGGGGTGGAATTGTACCGGCTGGGCGCGGCGCCCATACTGTTTTTGACCGGGGACGGCGGACAGCACAGGTACGACGAGGTGAGCGTGATGCTTGCATACGCGCTGGACGCGGGCGTGCCCGCACAGGACATCGTTACGGATCGCGAGGGATTTGACACCTATTCTTCCATATACCGCGCGAAGTCTGCTTTTGGGTTTGAAAGCCCCCTTGTTGTGACGCAATCCTATCACCTGCCCCGCGCTTTGTATATCGCGCATGCGCTCGGGGTTACGGCTGTTGGCGCAAAGGCCCAAAGCCAGGCGGAGGGGCAGTGGTTCCGCGACCTGCGGGAGATTGCCGCGCGCGCAAAGGATTATGTTGTGTGCTTAGTAAAGCCCGGGCCTAAAACTTTTTAGAACAATCGCATTGTAATAAGCAGGCTGCTGATAAAAAAAGTCCTGGCGGCCTTTATTGTTTCTTATTTCAAAAAGGCCGGTGGCGGCGCGGAGTGCTGTAAATAATTATAAGGAAGATATTGAAATAGAAAATAATGTAACTTATAATGGAAATATAACGAATGGATGCGCAAAACCCGTTTTAGATAGAATGTAATGCCAAAAAACACAGTAATCATAAAACGGTACCGGGCAGCAAATATAAAAATCCAAGAAGAGAGGAAAGCGATTGAATGTATTGCAGAAATTGCGGGCGGCCGCTCACAAGCTACACTAAATTTTGTGCCTATTGCGGAACACCGGTTGACGGCTGTATTACGCAGAACAGAAATGATATGGAAAAGAAGGCCGAGGGGTCTTCCGGATCGGACGTTGCTGCGCTCGTTTGCGGGATATTGGGTTTGGTTTTTTGCTGGACGGTAATACCTGGGATTGTTTTGGGGATTATTGCGCTTATTTTGGGTATGGGTATATTGAAAAAGAATCCCGGACCGGACAATGGCAAGGCGATTGCAGGGATTGTACTTGGGCTTACCGGACTTGTGCTCAGCGTTTTGATAGTTGTACTGATTATCTGGGGTTTTACCCAGATTCCGGATATGACAGGCATTCCGGTATATACGGCATGATATTCTAATTTTTAAAAAAGCGTAATGATGACGTCGCGCTTTTTTTTTGCCTTTTTTACCAATGACAGGTATGCGGCCGCGTGCACCTAAAAATCTGAAAAAATTTTAAAAACTCCTCATACAACTGTATTTTGCAAGGAAGAATATTCATATATTTGTAGGGTAATCAATTTAAAAAGATAAGGGGAGGGATCCAAGTTGATTTTATGTGTGAATTGCGGTAATGAGATGGAAGACGATGCAACCGAATGCCCGGTATGCGGGACGCAAGTCCGGGATATTGAAAGCGAAGATGAAAAACAAGCCGTGACCCAGGATAATGATGAAGAAGCGCTTGCGGAGAACGAAGCCGAAGAAACCCTGGAAGGGGAGGAAGCGGCGGGCGAAGAACCGGAGGAACCGGAAGAAGAGCAGGAAGAGGAAGAGATAGAAGAAGCGCCTGCGGAAGACGAAGCCGGAGAAACTCTGGAAGGAGGGGAAGCGGCGGCCGAAGATCCGGAGAAAGCTGAAGAAGAGCGGGAAGAGCAAGAGCCGGAAAATGCGCCCTCGGATGTAGAGGCCGAAGGGGAGGAAGAGGCAACGGGAACGAAAGAAGCGGCGAAAGAAATGACAGTGGAAGCGGGCGGATTTGACGTCCCAAAAACAGCCGATGCATCTTCGGCCCATGCGGAAGGGCAGAAGGGAAAAGTGCTGGGCGCACTCATCTGCGGATTATTGGGCATTGTGTTTTTTTGGGTGCCGGTTGCCGGGCTGGTATTGTCCGTCGTCGCCATATTCCTGGGAAGCAAAGTCAGGGCCAAACAATCCGCATGGAAGAGGGGACTGGCGATCACCGGGTTCGTTCTGGGCGTTATCGGTCTGGTGATCGGAATCGGCGCGCTGATCTGGTGGATTGTCGTGCTTACATCCGGTGCGAAGGTCTTTTGGCTTCTGGGATCGTTGGCATAAAAATGCGGAATCATTAATGACACTATGCCCAATGATGAATAAATCATGAACAAAAATCCACAAAATGATTGTTTTTGATACCTTTTAATGGTAAGATAGTAATAAACAAATTACAAAAAGGGGTAAAAATTATGTACTGTGCAAAGTGTGGAAAAGAAATGGATGACAGCGCGAAATTCTGCCCTTCCTGCGGGGCGGATGCATCAGGGGAAACAGTGTCCGAACAACCGGCGCAGCCGGCACAACAACCGTACAGAGAGCCTGCATACGTTGCACCCGCAGAACCCGGCCAGTCGTCGGGCGTGGGCGTCGGCGCGCTGATTTGCGGTATTATCGGTCTGGTATTATGCTGGGTGCCTATTGTTGGCCTTATTCTTTCAATCGTGGCGATCGTTCTGGGCGGCAAAGGCAAAAGGACGCTTCCGGACGGCAAGAGAGGCATGGCGGTTGCCGGTTTTATTCTTGGGATCATCGGTCTGGTTATCAGCATCATCGTATTGATCGCCTGGGTCGTCACCATAGCCATTCTCGGAAGTGTGGCATCTTGGGCTTTGGGCTCCATGCTGTAATATCACCCGGTCACTTTGAAGGGCGGCTTTTATGGCCGCTCTTTTTTTAAGGCGTATTTCACGAAAGGATTACAAACAAAACCTTATGGTTTTATTATGAGAATGAAAAACCAGGGATCTGTTTTTTCAGACAAGCATTACGAAAGGCTTTTTTATATAAAAGGGGGTATATTTATGTTTTGTTCCAAATGCGGTAAAGAGTTAGAACAGGATGCGAAATTCTGCCCGGCCTGCGGCACGAACTTAGATCAGGAGGCGCAAGCGAATGAGTCCCAGATCCATCAGCATGAAGCAGGACCGTCAGGTGAAACGAGCCCCAAAGGTGCAACGGCCGCTCTTGTTTGCGGTATTATTGGCATTGTTATGAGTTTCATTATTCCGCTTGTGGGATTGATTCTCTCGCTTGTTGCAATTTCGCAGGGGATCAAAGCAAACAAAGTATCCAAGACCGGTATTGCGACAGCGGGATACATTATGGGGATTGCCGGTATAATCTTGTCAATTATTATGTGGGTTCTTTCCGCAGTAATGCTTGCATCATTGATTTTTTAGCCAGCTTAGCATAACCGGGCATAAGCAGAATACCTATAATAAAATGCCGTCAGATTTCTGGTGTTTTTTAAGTGTGGGCATTTATGCAGAATGCCTGATGGTTAAACGTGTTTTTGGGTTTATTTTTTTTGGTATTAATTCTATTTTTATGCTTGTTTAAGTTTTTTATCTGTGATAAAATTGATATCGCGAGTCCGGGGTGTAGCGCAGTTTGGTAGCGCGCTTGGTTCGGGACTAAGAGGTCGCAAGTTCAAATCTTGTCACCCCGACCAGAATAGACCGCTTTGCAAAGCCATTTGTAAGGCGGTTTGTTTTAGGTTAGGAATACTCAAGATTGTAATTGTTCATTATTTGTTCATTGTTTTTTTAAAAAATCACCTTTTTACTTCTCAAAAAACATGTTATTTAATCAAAAAAGTTACCTAGATAAGATCTATTTGGATGTAACCTTTTTGGGTTTTAGTATATCGCCTATAGCATCCGCTGCGATTTCGTCCGCTGTCTTAATTGCATGGGCGTATATGTTGGCGGTTGTTGTGGTCTGTGCGTGACCAGCCCTGCTACTGACAGTCCTTAACGGTATGCCTGCGGCGAAATGTTTGATACGATGTTTGAAGCAAGGATCCTTATCGAACGTTGGAGAAATGAATACAACACGATAAGACCTCACAGCTCACTGGGGTACCGTCCGCCCGCGCCGGTGGCCAAACTGCCAATAGAATATCAATGCTGCGAAAATTCACTTTTAGCTCTGTAGTATTAATGGGAGTAGGTCATTATTTATATGGTTGTGCTCAGCTATGAATTATCCATTGTTTTTTGACTTGACCTCTTTCCAAAAAATTGACATACGTAAAAATAAAATATAAAATAAAATATATTTATGAAATTAGATAATATCAACAATTGATTTTCGAAATGTTAATAAATAGAACAAAATTGAATCTGTGATTTTGATTTTAATTGAAATTAAAGGACTAAAGAATGGTATTTTTTAAAAATCCGTCATTGAGAAAAAAGCTATCAATATATTTTATTTTGATTTTAATTATACTTATTGTTGTTGTTTTAACATCTAATTTAAGTGTATCTTCTATTTCTAATCAATATACCGATATGATTAACCTTAGCCTTAATCTGAACAACTATTTTAATGAGATAAATGCAGCTAAATCTGCATATACTGTATATTTTTCATCAAAAAGTGATGATGATATTCAAAAATACAATACAGCAATTTTAAACTCAAAAAATATTATTGAAACTCTAAAAAGTAAAACAATTGATGAAGATGTATTATTTAATTACATTTTATTATTAAATATGATTGAAACATATGATGAACAAGCGAGCGATATGATTAAATATAATCAAGCATCAATGACACAAGAAGCTTATGCAAAAATGCAAGAAGCCAATAGAGTTAATGAATTAATTAATTTACAATTTAAACCATATTTTACTTTACAAATAAAACTCTTACAAGATAATATGGATCAAATGAACAAAAACATAGGACAATATCAAATATGGACAAATTTAATTATGACTATTGGCGTTATAATTAGTTCTATGTTTATTATATCTTTTACAAAGACGATTACAAGGCCGATTAATTTGCTTGCAGATAATGCTAAAAGGGTAACCGAAAATGATTTTGAGATTGAACCCCTATATTTGAATACTGGTGATGAAATTAACTTGCTTGCCGATGCATTTAATGAAATGATTTCAAGTATTCATTTTTATATCAAAGAAGTTGAAGAGTCGGCGGAAGTAAAGGAAAAACTTTTATTTGAAGAAAACATCAATTTGAAAATGCAACATATGTTAAAAGAATCACAACTCAAAGTTCTTCAGGATAAAATTAATCCCCATTTTCTTTTCAACACTCTTAATATCCTTTATCAAACGGCATATATTGAGGGCGCAAATAAAACAATGGAGATGCTTTATGCTACTTCTAAAATACTAAGATATGGAATGGACGAATTAGAGAGATCTGTTAGTATAAAGCAAGAACTTGAAGCAGTTAGATATTATATCTATATTCAAGAACAGAGATTTGGAAATCGTATTGAGTTTATTATAGATGAAAAAAGAGTACAGAATTATTTAAATTTCAGGATGCCGGCATTAATAATTCAACCGATCATTGAAAATGCAGTAACACATGGACTTGCTTTGACTCCCGAAGGGGGTAAAATCTTTATTCAATGCTATATAAAAGAGGACAAACTCATTATTGAGATCATTGATAATGGATGTGGAATGAAAGAAGAAACCATTCAAAGGATGCTGCTTGGAGATTATAATGAAAACGATGGTATTGGAATAAGAAATGTTATTGAAAGATTAGAACTTTTTTATTCTGAGAAATCAGAAATACATATATTTAGCGAGCTGAATAAAGGTACAAAAATTACTTTTCTTTTACCGCTAAATTAATATACAAGGAGTTATTAATGTATAAAATTATGATAGCGGATGATGAATTGATTGAACGAAAAGCTTTTCGTCTGATGATTCAAAAACATTTTAATGATTTAGAGTTAGTTCCAGATGCAGCCACTGGTAATGATGTAATCAGAATAGTAAAGCAATATAAACCCGACATTCTTTTTTTAGATATACAAATGCCACAAAAAAATGGGTTGGATGCATTACAGGAACTTACTGAAGAAATTAATAATAGCATGAAGGTAATTATTTTATCTGCTTATGATAAGTTTGAATATGCGCAAATGGCAATGAAATATGGTGCTAGTGATTTTCTTTTAAAACCGGTTCACCGTCATGATATGATTAATGTTATAAATTCATATATAAAAAAAATTGATGAAGAAAGATATTCAAATGCTGAAAATGAAAATTTTTCTAAAAGAATTAATATGATTTCGCCTCATATCGAGAATGAGATCATATATCACGTTATTAATAATTCTAAAACTTTTATGGAATTACATTTATATTTGAAGGCTCTAAATCTTGAAGCAGAAGACTACGTAATTATTATTGTTAAAAATTGTAAAAAAATATTGTGGCCTGTAGAAACCGTTGCAGAGGTATCAAAAGAAATTACCCATTGTATTGTTAGTAAAAATTTAGAGTTCGGATCGGTTATTTTACTTCCTATTAATCAACAAACGGAAAAGTTTGATTCAATTAGTTGGGTAATGAATTATGCTCAATATATTATGCAAAAGCTAAAAGAGAAAGGCATTTCATCATCAATTGGAATTAGCAAATTCTATTCGGAAACGAAAAGTATTTTTGAATGCTATAGACAAGCATTTGTTATTGGAAATAAGATTACAGGTGAAATCCTACAGTATAATGAAAATGATATTGGTAGTAATACTAATTATCATTCTTTTGAGTACAATACACTGATTGAATTGGTTTTTTGTGGAGATGAAGAGAAATTATCGAATTCATTTTCTGAATTTCTTAGAAATCTAATGATTTTAAATGCAATAAGCCAATCACAAGTAAAACAAAAAGTTATTGAAATGTTTATAAAAATTGACGAGAAACCATTTTATTAATCACTGATTTTATAGAAAAATATCTTATCCAATTAAACCAAAAACTGATACAAAACAATCAAGAATTAAATGTTGCTTTGATTAAAGCATTAGAATATATTAAACAGAATTATATGAAAGAAATTACTTTAATTGATGTTGCGGAACAAGTCCAAATTAGCTCATTTTATTTAAGTAAATTGTTCAAGCTGAATTTAAAGAAAAATTTTACTGACTATATTACTGAAATGCGAATAAAAAAGGCAAAGGAATTGCTTGTTTCCACGAATAAAAGTATTAAAGAAATTACCTATGAAATTGGATATAATAATCCGACATATTTTTGC
>Ga0351888_1192_pt2 | contig 14389 bp, 9 predicted proteins | sample TotcelFGM3001M13_FD_206770 | JGI IMG/M metagenome (GOLD analysis project Ga0351888, IMG submission 206770) | Enriched cells from coal bed in the Powder River Basin, Montana, United States - Total cells FGM rep3 HSBNCT.FGM.300.1.M13 ... | reverse complement strand
GCGCTCGGCGGAAGGTCTACGTGGCACGCAACGCGGAACAGGCGAAGCGGCTTGTGGACGCGGCCGTGCCCTTGGATCTTGCCGTCATCGAGCAACGCCTGCAATCCCCCGGAGACCGGTTCGACATCAGCGGTGTGGAACTGGGCCATTGGCTGAAGACCGAAAAGGGAGCGTATGTCGTACTGCTGTGCGGCCAACGTCCCCAGAATGGTCTCGTCGACACCTGGATTCGGAATAAGTGGATTGACGAATGTCAATTGAAGACCATGCGTGCGGACCAGCGCCACGAGCATCTCGAACAAGTCCTGGCGGAGAAGATCCCCGTCAATTTCGACCTGGACATCCAAGGCGAACATGGTTCCATTTTGGACGACGAATGGCGGCAGTTGGCCAGGGCCATCGAGCCCCTTGACGGCGAGGAAAACGCGACGCCGAGTTGGCGCGACCTGGAACAGATCTTCTATCGCCTCTTTCCGAAGAAGTTCGTGCAGAGCGTGAAGATCCTGCCGGTCCCCTCCGGGGCGGGGGGGGCTGGTGTGGCACTGGCGGAAGTCACCCACCTCGCTACCGATCTGGTCGAGAGCCTGATTGTCAAGTACGGACATCAGCGAGCGGTCCGCACGGAAGACGACAAGTTTCAGCGCTATGTCGCTCCTTTGGGGCCTCGCGGCATCGCTCTACCAAGGTGGTCGTCCCGATGGCGGGGTCTGGCGGCTATCGCCTACTCGGTGGTTCAGTCCGCCTCGCGGCGGCCGTGCCCGACGCTCGCCGATTACCTGCGGCGTCCCGATTGCACTTCGAAGGATGAGGTATTCTTGATCGAAGCCTTGTTCTTTGACATTTTCCGGCCCTGGTACGACGCCTTTTGTAGATCCATGGCCGCGAAAACAGCGGTCGATCCCGACGCGCCGCTGATCAGCCATTGGATCGAAAACCTGTGGGCCCATCGCACTGCCACGCAAGCGATGGAGAAACTTGACAGTCTCCCGGATGAGATGCAAGAACTGGGCATGAATTTCGACGACGGAGGCAGGGTAGCCACCCGCCTTGGAAACCAGTTGGTTACCGTCCAGGATCCCGTGCATTTTGTGCGGTCGCACGCCTTCGAGGCGACGCCCAAGGCGGGGCCGCTGTGCTTGGTGCATGGGGATCTGCACCCGCGCAATATCTTTGTGCTGGGCCAGGGGCCTTGCGTCATCGACTTTGCCGACGTGCATGCGGGGCACCCGTTCCGCGATTTCGCCACTTTGGAAGCATCCATCCGCTTCTCCGTGCTCTATGACTTTTCACAGCACCAAGAACAGGAATTGTGGCAGGTAGAGCAGGATCTGGTCGGGAGTTTCTTCTCCCCTGACTGGACGGCCTTGCGGGCTCATCCAGCCACACTGGAACAGGCCATTCGCCTGACGCACGAAATTCGGAGCCGAGCGAGTTGGCTCAGTAAACGGCTGCCGGAATGGGAAGCCCACTATGCCCTGAGTCTGATGTTCTGCCTGCTGAAAATCGCCGGCGCGAGACGGATCTCGGGTAGCGAGCATGACGATCATGCCAAGCAACGCCGCAAGCTTGCGTTCTTGGCGGCAGGAGGCTTGTTGAATCGCTGCGAAGCACTCTTTGCCGGATCGTCCACCTCGGCGCGATCAGGCACGGTGGCACGCCGACCAACGGACAACCTGTGAAGGTTGCGAAAAAGTGGTTACCTCACGCAGAACCAAGTCAGGCCTGCCACTTCGTTTCCCCCATATTGAAAAGCCTGCTTTGGCGAGGATCTCCGGGGATTTCTGGACCGCTTTACGGTCGTATTCCTTGATGTTCTCGGGAAGCTCGGCCCAGGGGACGAGACAGTTGTGGAGCTGGCGTTGATCGTCCCGCGGTCCGAACCGCCAGCCGGCTCGCAGGCGGTCGATGTTCCAGCGGCCATGCTCCAGGTCGGCCATCTTCTCGATTTCCCGTTCGCTGAAATCCGTGAAAAGCACGGGCGATTCCGCCTCGCGAACAGCGAAACCGCAGGCTTCCAGGATTTGCACGGCATAGCGGGCCTGATCGAGATTGGCCTGCTTGAACGTGTCCGGAAGCTTCGGCCAGGGCTTCATGTTGTCCGGAAGACGTCCCGAGCTGTTGGCCACATAGTTCTCGTGAAACGCGGTGGCCATTTGCTCCAGAACGGCGTCGGGGAACGGACGCTCGGCCGGTGTGACGACGGCCCGCACCGAGGCGACGTCCCAGGGGACCGGCAACAGGTTCGGCAAGCGCGACCACAAGGGGTCGCACAGCAGGGCCTCGGCCGCTCCGCCGGAGCCGATCACCAGCGCCACCGTGGCGCCACCGGCGGGCTCGGAGCGACAACGGTCGATTCGCTCGTAGAACCGCTGTTCGCGATCGTCTTCCGGCAGCCGCTTGTCCTTCGTCAGACAACGGATGAGGAAATCGACTTGATGTCGTGCATGGAACATGGACGTTGGAATATGGAGAGAATCCGCAACGGCTGGCACGACGACCAAGAGCGGAATCCGGCGAAGAAGCTCAGCCACGCCTGGCTCGGACCGCTGGCGGTGATCGGTAGCCACACGACCAGGGTCTGGCTGTCGAATCGCTCTCGCGGGACGTACTCCGCCAACTCCGTCGTCGGAGGCAAGTGTTTCGTGTCCATCCTTCCCCCACCGCACGTGATCCGCTCGCACCATAACCGCAAGAGGCTTGCACAGACAAACCGATTCCTGTCCTTTCGGCCCATTCACCCCAACGTGGTTGCCCGATGCCGCCGCTGGATCAGTGAGTTCGTGGCCGTGCGAATACGGGATCGATAAACCGCCTCAAGCATTCAAAGGCGTCGTGGGGCGACAGCAGGCTGAACGGTACCATCTGGCGGCTGCGCAGAGCGTAGGGCAACTCGGCGACGCGAACCCCGCTGAGCAACGTGAAAATCTGGCCCTCCGGCTTGCGGCCGGAAAGCACCTCATTCAGAAAACTCCTCCACTCATACTCGACCCAGCCGGAGCGCAGATCCTCGGGGCTGGTGGCGAGCACGACCAGAACCCGCGTTTGTTCCAGCGCCTGGTTGATGGCCGCGGCATAGTCGCTCTCGCCGGACTGGGCCAGCGTCTCGTCGCTAAAGAAGACCTCGTAGCCGTGCTGGCGGAGATACTGAAACAGCCACCGTGCGTACTCGACATTGCTCGACCTGTGGCTGATGAAAATCTGGCACTTCTCGTTCGGACGCGGCGCTCCGGCGCCAGGCGGAGGCGCAACGGTAGGGGGACTCTTGCTGGATTGAAGCCATTGGTAGTAGCGGCCGATCATCACGCGTGTGATTGGACAAAGCCGAAAACGCTGCGTGACGCTGCGGTAGTCGGCGACACCACGTTTCCGGCTGTCATCGCAACGCTCCGTGTAATCCAGGTATTCTGCAATCGCGTCGCCGATTTCGTCTGGGCTCCGCTTCCGAGCGTTCAGAAACAGGAGATCCGGGTAAAGCTCCTCGGCATCGACGCGGTCTTTCATCGTCTCGACGTCGAACAGGCCGACAATGCGATTGTAGAGTCCGCCCGGGCCGATTTCGCCGTCGAGGAAACAAGCGTTGCCGCCCAGATTGATGAGTGCGATCTGGTCAATCTCGATGGCATTGTCGTCCGGTGTTATGTTCAGGAAGACCCCGGTCGAGACCTTCTCGCGAGCCCCAAATCTGACGCCCACGGAATCGGGACCATTGACGAGCTTCAAGGGAATCGCCCCTCGCGTGTACCTGTCCAAATCGGGAAACCTCTGCTTCCATGCCTTCACGGCTTCTTCCTGATAGCCCGATGGCCGATTCCCCTCGCCCGGATCAAACAGGTACAGCATCGGGTTCTTCTCATCGTGGTCGACGATCAGCAATTCCTCGCCGAATTCGCGGAGCACGATGCGCCCCGGCTCCAATAGTTCCTCGCGATTATCGGACCCGCCGTTGGCGATATTCCAACCAGCGGGAAAAGCCTCGCGATAGAACAGCACGAAGTGACTCCGCCCACCCATCTGAACCACGGGCAGGACGCCACCATTGGCATAGCGCAGCGGCCACTCAGGGCAAGCGAAGCCATACGCCATGATCCGAGGCCTTTCGGCAAAGTCGGCAAGTTCCTGCTTCAAAGCCTCTCCGTGTTGATTTCCGGAAGCCCGCACGGCTTGATGAAAAATTCGCTTCTTTTCACTGCTGTCGATCGACAGCAACTCCTCGCCGATGTCCAAGTCCAGCCGGCATCCTCGTGGCTGGCGGATCAGCGCGAACTCGGTCACCAAGACTTGCAAATATGCCTGGGTCCGCTCCGACAGCGGAATGATGCCTTCGCCAGATAGACGTTCTGCGAGCAACGGATCGATCATTGGCTCCTCCAACCGTGGGACGTATCAACGCGGCGGCGCCGATCACCGGAACGGCACGCGTCCATTCTCGCGGAATCACTGTCCCCCAGTAAAGAGGGCGAGAGCGATTTCTTGGGCAGCTTGCGTGGGGTTCTCGTTCCGACTTGCACATCCTCCACCCGTGGGATGGCGATGTTCGAGCCGGGGTTTCAGCGATGCGCCGGCGGCGAGGCGTTCCCCATGTTCGCCGACTGCTGAGAAAAGCGACGTCAGCCTTGGAGTGCGGCGGCTTGACGCCGCTTGGCCGAGCTATGCAAAGCTTTTCTCGCAGCAGCACACACACGGGAATCGCGTCGGCACCGGTCGTTTGCGACGGAAAAGGACTGAGAAACAGAAAGGAAGGAAAGCGGCGTCAAGCCGCCGCACTCCAAAGGTCTGTCGTTCGGCGCTGGTTTGCCGACCGGTCCGCTGCCATGCCCGCTCAGGCGGGCCTCGCCAAAACCACTGGTTTCCGGTCGGATCCTCGCTACTCGCTCACGCGTGTGGAACGGCGCAGATCAACAGGTGCTTGAATTCCCGCCACAACGCTGGTTCGCGGCGGAGAATGTAGGCCACGCTGTAGATCATCATGATGTTGGCATGCGGGCCCCCGGTCGCTTCGTCGATCCGGTCCGCCAGATGCGCTGGATCGAAGCGGAGCAGACGTTGGGCGAGCACGGCGTTGGATTCGTGATTGAGCTGCCGCCGCAGCTCGCCCGTCGTCGCGTCCAACCGTTCCAGATTCACACGGAACAAGAGGTTTTGGCAAGCGCAGCTGCGCCGCCACGCCATCAGCGACCTGGGGAACCGCTGCCAGAACTTCTGGACGCAGAACTGACGGCCCTGGACCAGCGTCCAGAAGACCTCGCGAGCGGCGCGGTCGGCGGCCAAGCCCTGGACCAAGAGGTTGATGCCGAGTTCGGAAATGTCGAGTCCGGCGGAGTCGCCTTCGCGGTCGTCGGGAAAGCCCGACCACTCATCGTCATCGCCCGCCGCCAAGAGCAACTCTCGCCGCAGTTCTCGGCTTTGCGCGACCCGGCAGATGTTCTGTTTTACGTTCGTCGTGGCCACGGTTGGTGCCCTTTCGTACAAGAGGCCCGCGGGAGTGTTTCCCGCGTGGATGGCCGTCCGTGGTCGACCGACCGGCGACGCACCAGCATCAGGGTCCGATCGTCTTGCGCTGGGACGCGACCTTGGAATTTGGCCAAGTGGACATGCACCGCATTCAAGACCTCGTCGAGCGGGGCCGTGCTGCAGTCGCGGCAAACGGAAGCTACGGATCGAGTCAGCCCGGTGATTCCGAGCATCTGTCCGCAATGGCCGTACAACTCGGTCCAGCCGTCCGAGTAGACCAGCATGACATCGTCGGGAGCGATGACATCCGTCGCGGTTCGCGCAGTGATGGTCGCGATGCCCAACGGAAACGTGCCGCCGGACGTCAGCCGGCGGACGGAGCCCTGCGGCTGAATGACCAGCAACGGCGGATGCCCCGCGTTGATCGCCTCGCAGGCCCCGCTCAGCAAATCGATCGCGACGCACGCCATGGTGACAAACGGACCGTCGGAATGGCTGAACTGGAGATAGCCGTTCAGCCGTTCCGCGATTTCCCCCAGGCTGTAACCGTCCTGGGCGCAACAGCGCACGATGCCGTGCAAGGACATGGCGACCAGCGCAGCCGGCAGTCCGTTCCCGCAGACATCGGCCACGACCAGCAGGAGCCGACCGTCAGGCATCGTCACCGCATCCACGAAGTCGCCCCCGACTTCCTCGAGCGGTTCGCAACGGACCGCGATTTCCAGCCCGGGATAGTGGAGTTGGTGGGGAGTCAGCCGCCGCTGAATATCCGCCGCATCGCCAGCCCGAACATCCCACGGCGGGCGTGGCGGAGCGGCCACAATCCACCAGACGGATCGACTTGCCGGATCAGCCGGAACGAGCGACGGGGGTCTGCCTTTCGTCTCGCCGCTACTGCCTTGAGCCACTGGCTCGCGTCGTCGTGATCTCATCCCTTTGCTCCTGCCTTCGTTGTTTGTCACCTGACCAGCTGCCCTTCGAATGCCTTGGCCCAGAACGGCGCAGCCCCCTCGCCCTATCTTCAGTAGTACGCGTTCCGCAGGCGAGCAGGAAGGCTCTTTCGACGGGGTATTCCTCCGACGTATACCCGCATGTCGAGAACGCATGAAACGGTCCCCGGGGGCTTGGAAAGCCGTGTCGAGTGCCCGATACTGTGAGCCGGCGCGAGTTCAGCAAAGGCTGCTTTGGTTGAGGAACGTAAGCCAAGGTGGTATCATTGGAAACCCAGCCAAGGAGCATGCCATGCGTCACGACGTGTTTATCAGTTACGCCAGCAACGACGCAGATCGGGCCCGCGAGATCCGAGACTTCCTTCAATCCCACGGCATCCGCTGCTGGATTGCCGAGGCGGAAGTGCGCACCAGTCAGGATTTTGGTGCCGAGATCGACCATGCGATACGCGCGTCTTCAGTTGTGCTCTGGCTGGTCTCGAACGCCTCGCTTGCCAGCCGCTACGTCCAGCACGAAATCTCGACAGCCATCAATTGTCGAAAGAAGGTGCTACGTGTCTACTTCGAGGCCATTGATCCCGGGGAATTACCGGCTGGGATCAAGGAGAACTTGTTCAGGGATCACGTCTTGAAGTACTGGGAGGGCTCGCCGCAGGACAACAATCGACGGCTCATGGACGATCTTCGGTTCCGGATCCAAGCAGCCCGTCGTCGGCGCTCGCTGTTTGTCGCCGGAGTGGCGGCTGTGGCATTGGTACTGCTGTTGGCGGCCGGGGCGTGGGACGTTTCCAAGTGGCGGGACCGGATGCGAGGCATGGACACCGCCTCTGGGGACCGGCCTGAGCAAGACGCCGAAACCGAGACTCCATCGGGCTGGAAGCCTACCCCACCCGTTCCCGTGCCGGGCCACCTCGTGGGCACCGCCGCGGCTGAAGCGGTTGAAACCGTTCTCTGCAGTGATCCGCCCACTCCGACCGGCGGCGCGGAGCGGCCGCATCTCCAACTCGAAATCCTGGCACGCCGACACGGGCAAGGCAGTTTTGCTCCGCTGAAGAACGGTGACTCGCTGGCGTCGGAGAAGGACGACTACTTTATCGCCGTGCGGCCCCTGACGCGAGGGTTCGTGTACGTCTTCCAGGTCGACTCCGCGGGGAGGAAGGACTGGCTATTCCCCAAGAACGAGACGTCCGAATACTCCTCCGGCGTAAACCCGGTTGAGCCGGGGGCGGTCCTCCAAATCCCCGACGCCCCATCGAACCGCGTCCTGTTCCTCGATCGAACGACCGGCAGGGAACAGATCTACACGGCCCTCTCGGCGGAACGTTGGCTGGAGCTAGAGGAAGCCCTCGCCCGCCAGGCACCCGCAGCCCCCAAGTCAGAGCCTAACCATCCCGACACATCGTTGCTGGCGGGGGGCATCCGAAGCCCCAACGATCTGTTGGTCCGCGGCGTCGGTGGGGAGCGTACCAAGACGGCGCCACTGGCCGAGGCATTCCTTGTGCAGCGTTTGGAGGGGAACGATACCTGTTCGCTGTCGATTTCCGTTGAGCCGCTTCAAGCCACCGGTTCGCTGCTGGTGATCGAGCGTTGGTTCAGGCACGTTGCTCCCGAACGAAGTGTGCCAGGAGCGGAGCGATTGCCGTGAAACCAATCTCACATGGACGAGGTCATCTCCAGTCGCCCGTCATCGTGAAGGCGGCCCAGTAGAACGGGTGCGCGTGGCCGTGTTCTTTGCGCATCTTCTGGATCATGGCGATCTGGGCATCCCGCAACGCAGCGATCGCGGGCTTGCCGGCCTTCCAGCGGTTGATGAAGTCGGTCATCAGTTCCTGGGTCGGCCGATCGCCGACCATCCAGAGCGTGGAAAGCACTCGGCGGGCGCCGGCCAGAAGGAATGCACGGCGAAGGCCTATCACGCCCTCGCCCTGCTGCATGTCCCCCAAGCCCGTTTGGCAAGCCGACAGCAGCACGAGTTGCGTACACTGCAGGTCGAGGCCTGCGACCTCCACGCCCGTCAGGATGCCGTCCTCGACGTCATCGCGGCCCTGGACGGATTCCCGCCGATTCGCCCCTGCCAGCGCCAAGCCGCAGCGGAGCAATGGGTTCTCGATTCGCGGGTCGACATCAGCAGGTACAAAAGCCTCCATTCCATCCGAGAAACCGCTGCCCCGCGAGGCAAACGCCTGCACGGAGAGAACATCGTTTTTTGGGTTGGGCAGTTGGTCGGCCAGAAAAAAGCCGTGCGTGGCCAAGTACAAGACCTCAGGTCCGGACACTTGCTTGACCACGCCCTCCAGCGCCTGCCGACGGACGTATTTCACGCCCCCCGTCAACTTGGCTGCCGCTTCCACTTCGGGCCCCGTGGCGGGGAGCGGCAGAAACAATACTTGCCGTAATTCGCGGGAGCCGCCCACGCCACGAACCGCCAAGGCTGGTCCGCCCGTCTTGACTCGCTGGAATTCGGCCTGCTGGTCGTCGAGGGGCAGGTCGAAATCCGGGTTGCCTACCAGCACAGCTGGATTGGACTTCATCGTCCCTTCGACCGCCCCCGCATGGGCCACCGCCTCCCGGCCGGCGCCGAGGTAGCTGACCGTCTTGAGTTCAATAAGGTACTTGCCATCCTCCAACGGCAAGGATTCGAAGGGGATCAGCCAGAGTTGGCCATCCGGACAGACGACCCAGTGCTTCTTGTCGCGGACATAGGGCATGACCGGATCCACGATGAGCTTGCGGACCGCCATCAGCTTGCCACGGATCTCCTCGTCGCTGTCCGGCTTCTGTCCATTTTCTATTTTCGCCAACGCTCTGCGGAAGTCGCCAATGGCGTCGTCAATCGGCTTGGCCGGGCCAAGATCGACCATGACGGGCTGGGCTGGTTGCGCCGTAACCGTGATGAACAGAAGGTAGCGCAAGTCGCCCCACTGCTTCGCGGCTGTCGTGGCCTGAAAATCGAATTGACGAAAATTGGCGTAGTCCAGGAGAGCACTGTCCGCCGGCAGCGAGCGGGCGACGGTGGCGAGGTCTGCGTTTCCGAGGCGCTGGAGCTCGCCGAGTTGGCTGCTCTTCTCTGACAGTTTGGATTCGAGTTCTGCGAAGCTCTTCTCCGCGTTCCGTCGCTGCATCTGAATTTCGGTCCGCGTTTTTCCTGCTGGCGGGCTAAGTGTCATTTCGGCAAGTTTGTGTTGAGCGGCCGCCAATTCTTCCAGCAGCCCCCGCGTCTGCGCGTCGTCACTCGCGCGCAATAGTCGCTGCCGCTGCGTGGCGATCTCAGCCGCCAATCCCTTCCACCGCACAAGCCACTCCGCCGCCGAGATGGCAGCGCCCGGCAGTTGCGGGTGCTGCTGTACAAAGCTCAATCCACGTTCAAGGCTGGGCCAGGCAGTTCGCAAATAGGCCACTACCTGCCGTTCCGGCAAGCCGATCGAAATCGCTCCCGTGTGCCTGCGGAGTGCCACCAACTCGTCGTTAAAACTGCGGAGTCCTTCAGGCAGCTTGCCTGACCTCGCCTGGATCACCGCCAACGCTTGCAGCAGGTGAGCATGGAACGGAGTATTTTCGTAGTCGCCCCCTTGTACGCCTTTCAATATCGTGCCGACAATCGCCTCGGCTTTGTCATACTCACCTGTAAACGGGTAGACACCAGTGGCTAGTGCAAAGTCGTTCTCCGTCTTGGCGTAGTATTCCGCGGCTTTGACGAACTCGCCCCGCACGCAATACACCTCGGCCAGTTCGTTGTACAGGTCGATCATGATCTCTTGGTCACGTTTGGAGGCCACCAGCAGATTCAAGATCCAAGACGATTTCTGGTCGCGATTATCGAGCGCCAACAGGGCCTCTTGAAGCAGCGATTCCGCCTTGGCATCGTCGCCGCTTGACCGCTGGACCTTCGCCAATGAGCCCAACGCCCTGGCGTATCGGGTGGTCGTCTCACCCTCGGTCTTCTTGACGATTTCCAATACTCGTCGGTACAACGCGTTGGCGTTGCCGAAGTCACCCTCTCGGAAGTAGACCCAAGCGAGGCGGTATAGTATTCCCAAGAAATTTGCATCCTTTTCGCCTTTCCCTTCTTGAGTACGTTCCAGCATTTCCTGGTAGAGCGACTGAGCTGTTAAGAAGTCGCCGACGAAAAGGCACGCTTCCGCCAGCTCCGCCAGCGGTGGTGGACAATCTGACTCAGTCTGCCGGGCGACATCCACCACTTGCCGAGCAAGGTATTGCAGCTTATGGTAATCGCCACTCGCAGCGTAGTTGACTTTTAGGCATTTGGCATTCAGGTAGTAGTCAATCAAATCCAGAACATTGGCGGACTGTTGCAGCGATTTTCTCCTAACTGCCAGGCTCTTTTCGGCAAACACGGTGGCCGTTCGATATTTCCCAAGGTGCTGATAAAACTTCGCAACTTCAAAAAGGCTTTCCGCGTACTTGGGATCGCTTTCTCCTCGCGTTTTTTCTCGAATCTCGGCGGCCTTCAAGTAGTTGCGTTCGGCCTTGCCATCTTCGCGAATTGACTGGTAGTGGTCGGCCAGTCGCTTTAGGCATGGGACGCAATCGGGATGATCTTCGGCGCCGGCTCGTTCCCAGATCTCCAATGCTGCCTGATACGATCCTTCCGCCTTCGGCCAGTCGCCACGCGACTCGTGCATCCAGCCCAAAAGATACAGACTCGCACCGTAATCGGGTTGCGTTTCCCCAAGAATCCTCTTTCTAATCTCAACGGCGTCTTTGCAGAGTGGGGCCGCCTCCTGGTGCTTGCCTTTGGCCAAGTAGACGGCGGCCAGCTGATGCAGAGACATCGCCACATCGGCATGGTCATCACCCAAGAGTTTTCGGCGAATTGTCAGGACCTTCTGAAAAAGCGATTCGACCTTGCCGGGAGGATAGGGAACCCCTGTTGGGATCGAGAGATAAAGCTCGCCCAGCTTCTGGAGGCGGGTTGCATCGTGGAGGGTTGTCTCGACCAAGCCGTCTGACCAGAACAGATTGGACGCAGACCGCCGTAGCTCATCTGCCTTGTCGGGAAACCCCAATCTCTCGCAGAACTGAGCGGCCACGTTTAAGTCGTGCCCCTCCTGCAAGACTCGCTTCCGGCTCACCTCCGCTTGTCGCCGTTGTAGTTCTCGCTGCTCGTCTAGGAGTCGGAGTGTATCGTCCCGCCCCATTGCCTTGTACAACATGGCGAGATTGTTCCGGGCACTGTCTCCCAAGATTGGCATTGCCTTCTTGTACAGCGGCTCGGCTTTTTCAAATTGGCGGAGGTTATAGAAATTCCAGGCAACGTTGTTCAACAGTCGGCCATATTGTCGATGGGTCGGTCCATAGGTGGCCTCACCGAGCTGGAGCAATTCGTCGGCCAGTTCCGCGGCTTCTGCGTACTTCTTCTCGGCCGCGAGCGAATCGAAACGGCGACTGAGGGCCCGGCAACGGTCCTCATTCGTCTGTGGGTCCGCCGCGGGACAGGTACTCACCTGAGCAACGAGGAACACAATCGCGATCACGTGTCGGTGTCGAAATGACATTTGAAGGTCTCCTTCAGCGATAGTCTCGGTCTGTCCCCGAACGGGAGTGGTTGCCCGACAGCGGAGGATAACTCCGCTGACTGAAGCAATTGATCGGATCCGGGTTTGCGAGTGGGACACGTCCGGTTTCGTTCCATTCGGCCGGGAATCTTCGGCGGGGATTGATGTTCTGTCGTCGTCTCACCGCCAGTCATAATTAGGACGCAATTATCGAGAACCACCGAAGAATACAACCTTTCGCTGCGAAAAGCCATCCGTTGGTGGATTCCCGCTTCTCGGCACGTGTCCCCGGAACACGGGCTCGCGTGTCGACTTGCGGAAACGGCGAACCGGGGCGATGAAAGAGTTGCTCCAGTTAGGTGGCCAGCGGCTTGGTTGCGCTACTGGTGCTGCTGTCCGCGAGGAGGACATGCTCGGTGATCAAGACAATGATGTGGCGATGGTCCTGTTTTATCGACGTCTCGATCCGCCGACCGATGGGTCTTGTTGCTATCCAACGAGCCGCGTTCAGTCGCAACGACAATTTCGGCGCCGCTGGCTAGAACTGCGGCCACGGCCAACTGGCCGCGATCGCGTCTTATGGTCTCCACCACCATGATCCGGTGATGACTGCGGGCCATGTCGGTGGGCCGGTGGGAGTTCTGCGCGCAATCGGCGACCGTGCTCACCGTCGTGTAAAACTCACGGGTAACCCCTCCCTTGCCGAGGAATGCAGCCGCGCTATCGTGCTATGCTTCGGCGTTATTTTCTCGGGAGGTAAGCTGGCCAGAGCCCTCGGTATCGCAGATACTGAGCGTTAGCCGCTTCCGCGGGAGACGTGATCCGACAGCCGACAGCAGCAAGGGCACCGCAGCATGGCCGATTCCGAGCATCCCAACACCGCCGATTTACGAACGCTGCTCGCCTTGGCCGACGCGGGGTCGGAGACCGCGGCGGCCAAGGAGTTGGGGATCAGCCAGCCGGTGGTGAATCGGCGGCTGCAGCTGTTCTTCAGGGCTCCGGCACTGCTGCGTCGGCGCAAGGGGCGAGTCGAGTTGACGGACAAGGGCCGCGAGGCCCTGCCCGCCGTTCGGCGACTGCTCCGGCAACACGACCACTTGCAGCAGTACTTGGCCGGACGACGCGAACGAGGCAACCTGCTGGCCATCGGTGTCGGCGCCTCCGCCGGTCAATTCTACTTGGCCCGGGCGATAGCGATTCTGCGGCAACGGCTGCCGGAATGGGAAATCCAGACTCGGGTCCAGCGCGGCAAGGAGCGGATCGCGGGCGTCGTCGAGGGGACGCTGGATGTCGCCCTCGTGACCCACAGCTCGCTGCAGATCGAGAACATCGCCCGCTGGGCCTGCAGCAGCCAGACGGAACTGCAGATCGATGAATTGGCTGGTCTGCCGTTGTGTGTGATCGCCCAGCGGGAGACAGCGGAGGCCCAACAACTGCAATTGGTGCTTGCCGCGCATGCCGTTCCCGTCGAAATGTTGGGCGAGTTTCCGCTGGCAGGACTCGATCGCGAGTCGGGCATCCGTCGCCAAATAGAAGCTTTACTGCGGGGCCGTAGCGAGCGTCTGGACTTTACCGTGGAAGCGGGCGGGTGGCTGGGGGTGAAAGAATTTGTCCGGCAGGGCCTGTGCGCCGGATTGATGCCCCTGGCCTTGCTGTGGCCCGACGACATGAAGCAGTTCGTGATCCGGCGATTGCCGCCGGAGTTGTCGGTCGCCCACCGGATGATTCACCGGCAGGATGGCCAGCCGGAGATCCTGGACCACGTCAAGGCGGCGCTTCGCGAATCTGCTACGGCATTCCGGCAACAAACCGAACGCCGATGGCAGGGAATGCTGTGAGCTGGCCGCCGCCTGTTGGAGAATCACCCCAACGTGCATTGGAACCGAAGTTCCCTTGGGCGCCCGTCTCTGAAAAACCGCGGAAGGAGAGTATGTCATGGCCAGTCCGGCGTGGAAATCGAGGCCCGTGTTCGATACCAGCACGTTTAACGACATGCAGGCCGAGCGGGATTATTTGCGGCATCACGTGTTCCCCGTCCTGGAGGAACGGCTCCGCCAGCGGCGGCACCACCTGGAGCCGATCGACCTGCGTTGGGGCGTCGAGACTGGACCACCGGCGAGCCGGAGCAGAAGGAACTGCTGGTCCTGAAGGTGTGCCTGCAGGAAATCAACCGCAGCCGGCCGTTCCTGATCGCGCTGATCGGCGACCGCTATGGCTGGGTGCCGCCGCCGGAGCGGATGCAGACCGCCACGCAGGAGGCGGGCTACCAGACCGAGGTCCAGGGCAAGAGCGTGACGGCCCTGGAGATCGAATACGGGGTGCTCGATTCGGCCGATCAGCGGCGGCGGAGCCGCTTCTACTTCCGCGACCCGCTGCCTTACGACCGGATGCCGCCCGAGGTCGCCGCGCGGTTCAGCGATGCCCACAGCGGCACCCCCGGCGCGGCGACCTCGGGCGGCATCTGGTCATAAG
>Ga0351888_1282_pt1 | contig 14587 bp, 13 predicted proteins | sample TotcelFGM3001M13_FD_206770 | JGI IMG/M metagenome (GOLD analysis project Ga0351888, IMG submission 206770) | Enriched cells from coal bed in the Powder River Basin, Montana, United States - Total cells FGM rep3 HSBNCT.FGM.300.1.M13 ... | reverse complement strand
GAGCAAGAAGAGCGCTTAGTAAATTTATTATTTCTTGAAATGCCTGATAACAAGCATCCTTATTATGCAAAAACCTAACCGGACACTGCTGCCTAAATGCCCCTGTTTCAAAGGGGGACTTTAGCAGCAATTCCTTATAGTTCCCCCCTCTTTTCTAAAGGGGGGTTAGGGGGGATTAAAATGATTCCGCTACCGGAAAATACTTTTGACATTCCCTATATGAGGCAGTTTTCCTAGGGGCGACCCGGAGGGGCCTCGCCTGCCGGGGGAAAACGGCCCGGAATGACTCCGGAGATTACTTGAGGGTTTGGAGGAATTCCACCAGGGCCGCCTGCTCTGCCGGGGGAAGGTAGGCGTAGCTGGGCATTTTGGCCCGGGGGTGGCGTTGGCGGGGATAAGCGATGGATAGTGCCAATTCCCCGGCGGTTAAGCGGGACCCAACTCCAGTTAACGGGGCGGCGGGCTTGTCCCCCTGCCCATTAGGGGTGTGGCAGGCCAGGCACCCCAAACGCCCGGCCAGTTCAGCCCCCTGGGTCTGAGCCTGGCTCCCGGGGCAGGCGGCCAGGACAAAGGCCAGCGCCAACCCCAGCGTGGTCAGCATTCTCAAGGCTTTGATTCACCGGCCGCAATCATTTTTTCGATCTCGGCCTTTTCCGGGTGATCGGGTTTCAATTCCAGGGCTTTTTTGAACAGGGGGGCGGCCTTGCCCTTCTGGCCATCGGCATAGTAGGTGGTGCCCAGGTTGATCATGGCTCCCCAATTCTTCGGGTCGATCTCAATGGCCTTTTGAAACGCCGCCATCTCCCTCTGACGCAATTCCGGCGCCCCCAGCCGGTTATATTTGAAACGGTAAGCCATGCCCAGCATGTTGTAGGCGGCCGCGGCCCGGGGTTCGGCTTTGATGGCTTTTTCGTAGCTAACAATGGCCTCGTCATACTTCTGCTGTTGAAAATAGACAAAACCTTCCTGCATGTACTTGTCGGCGCCATCACCGCCGCAACCCAGGATGGCCGCCAGGAGCATAGCGATGAGGATAAATCTGCACATCATAACCTCCGGCTCTGCATGGTTAAAAAGGCCTTACCGCCGTCCGGCCCCGGGGCTTGCTCTCCTGGGGGCCGTGCTGCATAGACTGGAAGGAGGGCCGCCAACCTCTACTAAAAAAATATAGTTCCTAAAACCATTAAGCAAGCAAAATAACCTCAGGGAAAAATTACTGTTTGACTGGATGGAATCGGGAGGCGCGGGCGTTCCTTGACAAGAGGGCGTGAGGTGACCATCCTAGGGCATAGGTTCGCAGAAATGAGGCGCAGAACCGAAACTTGGAGGGTAAAGTCATGTCCGATGAAAGGTATCCCGGCTGGTACTCGTTCATTAAGGAAAAACACCCAAAATTCATCAAAGCCCTGGAGCAGTTGGGCGAGGCGGTGCGCCAGGAGGGGCCTTTAGATCACAAGACCGCCCACCTGGTCCAACTGGCGGCGGCCGCGGCCAGCCGTTCGGAGGGCTCGGTGCACAGCCACACCCGCAGAGCCTTAAAGGCCGGCGCCACCCCGGAAGAAATCTACCACGCCGTCATCCTGCTCACCAGCACCATCGGCTTCCCTCATACGTCCGCAGCCTTGAGCTGGGTTTATGACGAGTTGGGGAAAGAGGGGGAGTGAGCGGAAAGGGCACTGAACCGGCCAGGTTCTGGAGTTTCTCTACATCCGTGCCCCTGGCTGCGCCATGTCCGGGCGGCATGAAAAAATGCTTGTCATTGAGTTTGGATTGCGCTATTTTATATTTAATATAACGAAGAATTAAGATATGAGCCCGGTAGAGTCATGATCGAGCTGGAACCAGGGGTCGGTGTATTTTTTTTATAAGACCGCTATACTTTTCAAAAGATAACGATAGGAGGCATGTATGGAGTTTCAGTCTGTTCTCACCACCTGCCCATATTGTGCGGTGGGATGTAACCTCCTCTTACAGGTGTTGGATGGGCAGATCATCGGCACCCTGCCTGCCAAAACCGGACCGTCCAACGAAGGCAGCCTCTGCATCAAAGGCTGGAACGTGCATGAATTTGTGCAGCATAAGGACCGCCTGACCAAGCCGCTCATCCGCCGGGGCGGTTCCCTGGTGGAAACCACCTGGGATGAGGCCCTGGATTATGCCGCCTCGGAATTGACCAGGCTGAAAGAGACTTACGGGCCGGAGAGCGTGGCGTTTACCGGATCGGCCCGCTGCACTAATGAAGACACCTATATTTTTCAGAAATTTTCCCGCGCCGTGTTCGGCCATAATCACGTCGATCACTGCGCCCGTCTCTGACACGCCCCTACGGTGGCCGGGCTGGCCGCCGCCTTTGGGAGTGGGGCCATGACCAACTCCTTTGCGGAGTTGGAACATGCCAAATGTGTTTTAGTTATCGGTTCCAATACCACAGTGGCGCACCCCATTGCCGCCAAGCGTCTGATGCGGGTCAGGGGCAATGGCGGGCGGCTCATCGTGGCCGATCCCCGGAAGACCCAGATCTCCCAACTGGCCGACCTGCATGTGCAGCATAACCTGGGAAGCGATGTGGCGTTGATCAACGGCATGATGCACATCATCTATAAGAATGGCTGGCATAATCAAGCGTTCATCGACGAACGCACGGAAAATCTGCCTGCCATGCTGGAAGTGATCGAACCATTTACCCCGGAGCGGGTGGAGGCGATTACCGGCGTTCCCCAGGCCGAGATCATCCAGATGGCCGAATGGTATGCCAAAGCGGAAGCCAGCGCCATTGTCTATGTGCTGGGAATCACCCAACATACTACCGGCACCGACAACGTCAAAAGCCTGGCCAACCTGGCCATGCTCTGCGGCCATATCGGGCGGCCGTCCACCGGGGTCAATCCCATCCGGGGCCAAAACAACGTCCAGGGGGCCTGCGACATGGGCGCGCTGCCCAACGTCTTGCCCGGCTACCAATACGTCACGGTGCCGGCAAACGTAGAAAAATTTGAAAAAGCCTGGGGTGTAAAGCTGTCGGCTACTCCGGGCCTCACCATGTACGAACAGGTCGAGGCCCTCAAGGAAGGCAAGGTTAAGGGCCTGTTCGTCTTTGGGGCCAATCCGGTGGTGAGCTACCCGGACGCCAACCGGGTGCAATCAGACTTAGAGGCCGCCGAATTTCTGATGGTCATGGACATCTTTCCCACCCCCACCACCGAACTGGCTCACGTGGTGCTGCCGGCCACGTCTTTTGCCGAATCGGACGGCACCTTCAGCAGCTCGGAGCGCCGGGTCCAGCGGGTCCGCCCGGCGGTGGCGCCGCTGGCGGGCAAGACTAACTGGGAGATAATCCAAGAGCTTTCTACTCGCATGGGTTATCCCATGAATTACCGGTCCGGGGAGGAAATCTTTGACGAGATGGCTAGCCTGACCCCGGCCTATGGGGGCATGAGCTTTGCCCGCTTGAATGAAAAGGGACTCTGCTGGCCCTGCCCCACCAAGGACCACCCCGGCACCCCGTACTTGCATAAAGATAGATTCGCCCGGGGGCTGGGGGCCTTTCAGGCCATCGATTACCGGCCGCCCGCCGAGACCCCGGACCCCGAATATCCTTTATGGCTGACCACCGGCACCCTCTTTACCCAGTATCTCACCGGCACCATGACCCGGCGGTGTCCCAGCCTCCACCATGAAAACCCCGTGGTGGAGATGGAGATCAATCCTGCCGACGCCCGGCGGTTGCATCTCCAGCCGGGGGAGGAGGTTAAGGCCAGCACCCGCCGGGGCACCATCATGGTCAAGGCTCTGGTCACCGAGCGGGTCAAACCGGGGGTGGTTTTCATCCCCTTGCACTACATGGAAAACGCCGCCAACCGGCTGACCAACGCAGCCCTGGACCCCCTTACTAAAACACCGGAATACAAGGTGTGCGCAGTTTGTTTAAACAAGGTTGGCGTGGACAAGATCGCCTAGACCCCAACTTCACCCCCACCCTGCTCTCCGCGTCCCGGGTGGGGGTGAACCTCATCACAGCCTTCCGTTTACTCCAGGTGAACAGCTTATGAAAATCGGCCCTTATTCCTTTGATGAGTTTTTGGAACTGGTTCAATCCTTCCACGGTTATCTCGCCCCGGGCGTGGTCCTCGGCGGGATCATGGTGGATCTGGCCCGGCGCCACCTTCCTCCGGAAGTCCTCTTTGACGCGGTCTCAGAGACCCGGAATTGCCTCCCGGACGCGGTGCAAATCCTGACCTCTTGCACCACCGGCAATGGCTGGCTGAAGGTCGTCAATCTTGGCCGTTTCGCCCTCAGCCTGTACGATAAATACCAGGGAGACGGGGTGCGGGTCTTCCTGGACCCGGTGCAGGTGGCTGACTGGCCGGAGATAGCAGCCTGGTATCTCAAGCTGAAACCCAAGCAGGAGCAAGACTCCGATCTGCTCTTGAAGCAGATCAAAGACGCCGGGACGGAGATTTTGGGGTGGCAGCGGGTTAAAGTTCGGCCCCAGTTCCTCCAGAAGAAGAGCCGGGGCCCCATCGCCATCTGCCCGCTTTGCCGGGAAGCCTATCCGGTCCAGGATGGCGGCATCTGCCGTGCCTGCCAGGGCGAGCCGCTTTACCTGACTGATGAACAAGAAGGAGCTGGGCTTGAGGCCCCGGCGCTGCATTCGTTCCCGGCGGAGCAGGCGGTGGGCCGCCGGGTCTTGCACGATATGACCAAGATCGTGCCGGGGATCAGTAAAGGGGCGGCTTTTGAGAAAGGCCAGGTCATCAGCGTGGGGGACCTCTGCCGTTTGCAGCAGATGGGCCGCCGGCATCTCTATGTGTTGGAGGAAAATCAGGTCGGCCCCGAGTGGGTGCACGAAGATGAGGCCGCCATGGGTTTCGCCCAGGCCATGGCTGGTGAAGGAGTCACCTTTAGCGAACCTCCCCGGGAAGGCAAGGTCAATCTGGTGGCCGGGCGAGACGGGCTCCTGTGGGTGGACGAACCTCGCCTGGAGCGGTTCAATCTGGTGCCCGGGGTTATGTGCGCCTGCCGCCAGGGCTACTCGGTGCTCACCCTGGGCCGGAGGCTGGGCGCTACCCGGGCGATTCCCCTGTTTCTGCCCCGGGCCGATTTTCATAAGGCCATGGCGCTGTTAAGCGATGGGCCCCTGTTTTCCGTGCTTCCCCTGCGGCCCCCCCGGGTCGGCATCCTGGTAACCGGCACCGAGGTCTTCATGGGGTTGGTGGAGGATAAATTCGTCCCCATCATCAGCACCAAGGTGGAGAAATTCGGCGGTCAGGTGCTGAAATCCTTGATCGTGCCGGACGATCGCCGGGCCATCGGCCAAGGGGTGCAGGACCTCCTGGACTGCGGTATCGATCTTTTGGTGACCACCGCGGGGCTCTCCGTGGACCCCGATGACGTCACCCGCCAGGGGCTGGTAGACGCCGGCGCCACAGATATGCTCTATGGCGCCCCCATTTTACCGGGGGCCATGACGTTGCTGGCCCATATCGGGGGCGTCCAGGTTATGGGGGTGCCGGCCTGCGCCCTCTTTTTCAAGACCACCAGTTTCGATCTCCTGCTGCCGCGCCTGTTGGCGGGGCTTAAGATCACCCGGCGCGATCTGGCCCGCATGGCTAACGGCGCCTTTTGCCTGGAGTGCAAAGTCTGCACTTTCCCCCAGAAATGCCCCTTCGGGAAATAAGCACCCGTTAATGCGACAAAATGCGTCAGGATGTGATCCGGGTTATTGCACATGGGTGAGCTTATAACTGAGTTGCCCGTCTGGCGATTCCAGGCCGGCCACATGGCCGCGGCGGCAGATAGGGTGGCGGTGGAAGAACCCCTGGAGATTCGTCTGCAAGGAGACCCTTTCCAGGTGTTGATGCGTCTGCCCGGCTGGGAAAAGGAACTGGCCCTGGGCTTTCTCTACACCGAAGGAATCGTCCTGGACCTGTCTGAGGTAATCACCATTCACTTTTGCGGCACCGCCACCGACCCGCTCCTGCCGCCCAATGTGGTGGACGTGCAATTGACGGACCGCGCCTTGGAACGGCGGGGCCGCCGCCACCTGGAGGTGGCCTATTCCAGTTGCGGGCTGTGCGCCAAAGAGGCGTTGAATGAACTCTGCCGGGCAACCGCGCCGGTGGTTAGCGACCTCAGGGTGACCGCTTCTGCGCTTCTGGACCTCATGGGGCGGATGCAACAGGAGCAGACAGTTTTCCAGGAGACGGGCGGCACCCATGGGGTGGCCCTGGCGACTATCGATGGCGACTTTTTCCTCCTGGCCGAGGACGTGGGGCGTCACAACGCCATGGATAAGGTCATCGGCCGGGCGCTGCTCCAGAGGCGGGACCTTTCCCGTATGGTGGCTCTCCTCAGTGGCCGTATCAGCTTCGAGATGGCCCTGAAGTGCATCCGCGCCGGCATCCCCATCCTGGCCGCGATCTCCGCCCCCACCTCCATGGCCCTGAACCTGGCTCAGGAACTCAATCTCACCCTGGCGGGCTTTGTCCGGAACCAGCGCCTCAATATTTATACCAATCCCCACCGGCTGGTGGGTGTAGCCGCAAAAGTCAGTAAGTCATGAGGGTCACCCCCGGAATGACGGGGCCGGTCTCCAAGATGCAGACATAAGTCCGGGACATCTATTAAATACGAATATGTAAAAAATCAATTAGACAACTTTTCAGTTATATACGTTAATGTAGTTTTAAGTGCCTATCGGTTTTTAGAATTAATCTCATAAATTTTTATTTATTAATAAATACCGATAGTTGATCTAATAGCCGTTTTGGTGGTATAAAACTTGCCCTCCTGTCTAGATATAATTTCGCTCAAGAGGGGGAGTGGCATCGTGAATCTCAGCGTGGATCTGATCCCCTTGTGGTTGACGTTAAAAGTAGCCGGGGTGGCGACCCTGGCGAGCTTTCTGGTCGGCGTGATTCTGGCCTTCTTGGTGGCCCGGAGCCGGTTTTGGGGCCGGGAGGGCGTGGACTCGCTGGCTACCCTGCCCCTGGTCATGCCGCCCACGGTCCTGGGGTATTACCTCATCGTGGTCATCGGGCGGCAGGGCTGGCTGGGCCGCTGGCTCCAGGAGACCTGGGGCATTTCCCTGATTTTTACCTGGCAGGGGGCAGCCGTGGCCGCAGCCGTGGTGTCGCTGCCCCTGATCTACAAATCGGCCCGGGCCGCCTTTGAAGGGGTGAACCCTGATCTGGAAAATGCCGCCCGTACCCTGGGCGTCTCGGAGGTGGGGGTCTTTCTCCGGGTGTCGCTGCCCCTGGCCTGGCGGGGAATCCTGGCTGGGGCCATGATGGCCTTCGCCCGGGCCATGGGCGAGTTCGGCGCCACCCTCATGGTGGCCGGCAACCTGCCCGGCAAGACCCAAACATTGTCGATCGCCGTCTATGATGCCATGCAATCCGGCAACGACCAGACGGCCATCATCCTGGTGCTGCTTATCTCAACGGTGTGCCTCACCATCCTGGTGGTCTCCGGCAAGGCCTTAAAGGCTGGTTATATGTGAAGAAAAGGAGACTTGCATGACTAATCTGAAGTCCATCATCATGCTGTTATTGGGAACTCTGATTATCTGGGCTGCACCGGCCTATGCCGATCAAGAACTGATCGTCTCGGCCGCCGCCAGCCTTACCAATGCCCTGAAAGAGGTGGCCGGGCAATTCGAGCAGACGCATCCGGGCACCAAAATCGTCTGTAATTTTGCGGCATCCGGGCCCTTGCTCCAGCAAATCGCTCAAGGCGCCCCGGTGGATGTGTTTGCTTCAGCGGACCAAAAGACCATGAACCAGGCCCAGGAGAAGGGGCTCATTGCACCGGCCAGCCGGAAAAATTTTGTAAGCAACACCCTGGTGCTCATCGTGCCGGAAAAATCCAGTCTTCCGCTGGCGGGTCTTAGGGACCTGGCCTCGCCAAATATAAGACGGGTGGCCCTGGGCAATCCCGAAACGGTGCCAGTGGGGCGCTACACCCAGGAGGCTTTGACCAAAGCAGGGTTGTGGGAAACCCTGAAACCAAAGTTTATTTATGGAGAATCGGTGCGACAGGTGCTTGACTACGTGAGCCGAGGCGAAGTTGACGCCGGGTTTGTCTTTGCCACCGATGCCGCCATTGCCAAGGGGAAGGTGAAAACAGCGGCCGGGGTCCAGGGGCACCAGCCCATCCTCTATCCCATCGCCCTGGTGGCCGCGAGCCAAAAGCAAGCCCTGGCGCAGAGCTTCCTGGATTTTGTCTTGAGCCCGGCGGCCCAGGAGATCTTTCTCCGGTTTGGCTTTGGGAAGCCTTAAAAAACCTTGCCGGAGGGTCGAAGGCGGGTTGGTGAAACGTATGAACATCCTGGTGGACATAAAAAAACGGCTGTGGTCGGGACGGCGGGTTTTTAGCCTGGAAGTTTCGTTTGCCTCGGATCAAGACGTCGTCGTCCTGTTCGGCCCCTCGGGGGCCGGCAAGAGCCTCACTCTCCAGGCCATCGCCGGGCTGACCGACCCGGATGCGGGCCGGATCGTGGCAGGGGAGCGGGTGCTCTTCGATGCCGAACGGCGCATCAGGGTGCCGGCCCGCCGCCGGGATGTGGGTTACGTCTTCCAGGATTACGCCCTCTTCCCCCATTTGACCGTGGCCCAGAACGTCGCCTTCGGGTTAAAAAAGGGCTGGCCCTGGTACCTGCCCCGGGGTGAAAGGCTGCGCCTGGAGGAGGCACTGGATATTTTTGAACTGACTCCCTTAAGGAACAACCCGCCCCGGGACCTTTCCGGAGGGCAGCGGCAGCGGGTGGCCCTGGCCCGGGCCTTAATCCGCCGCCCCAGCCTGCTGTTGCTGGACGAGCCGTTTTCGGCCCTGGATGCCCTGCTCAGGGCCAAGATGCGCCGGGAACTTCTCAAGGTGCAGGCGCGCTTCAAAATCCCGGTGATCCTCATCACCCATGATCCGGAAGACGTGGCGGCCCTGGCGGAAACCGTAGTGGTCTATGACATCGGCCGCATTCGCCAGGTCCTGCCCTTTGCCGATGCCGATAAGCCAGGGGTGATGGCCGAGCTGTTGTCTCCCTACGCCGCCTAATTTTGATCCGCCGGGCGGTTGGCGAAACGCCCGACGATAAACCGCCTTCCTCAGGTGGCTGAACAGCCCTCCCGCACCGTTCTTTTCGATCAAGATCACGAGAACTCCCACTGTTCCCCGATTCTCCGAAATATGCTATCATTTCACCCATGTGGCGAAGGGGCAAAGTCGGCGGCAAACTACTCGGGGTCAGCCTGATCTCTCTGGTCATGGCCCTGGTGGGCCTGCTCCTGGTGATCCAATACCTGGCTACCCGGCAGATCCTGGACTGGCACCGCCAACGGGTGGAACTGGTGGCCCGGCTGGTGCTGGCGGAATACCGGGGCAAGATTCAACGGGTGGAGCAGGCCGCCAACCTCCTGGCCGACAACCCTACCTACGGGGAACTGCTGGCCAGCGGCAACGCCGAGGCCCTGCGGCGCCTGGTGACTCCCTTGATGGAGGCCACCGGCCTTCACATCCTCACCATTACCGACTACCAGGGGGTCATCCAGGTCCGGGCCCACGATCCCGGGGCCCTGGGCGTTAATATTTCCAGCAATCCCCTGGTGCGGGCCAGCCTCCAGGGTAAAGATGCGTCCCGGATGACCCAATGGAAAGATTCCATTGCCCTGAGCGCCACATCTCCTATCCGCTATGAGGGTAAGGTGGTGGGGGTGGTCCTCACCGGGCTCCTCATCGACCGGGGGTTTGTGGAGTCATTGTCCCGTCCCGGGGCCGAGGTGGCCATGTTCTATGGCAATCGCCTGGTGGTCAATTCCTTTAAAGACCTGCCGGAGAGCGCCTTGGAGCAGCTTCAGCGCCACCGGGACCTGGCGGTCAGCAGCCAGGGGCCGTTGGAACGGGTGCAACGGCTTCAACTGGGCCAAGGGGATTATACCGTCACGTACCTGCCCCTGGAAGAAGGCGAAAAACCCTGGGAAAGCCTGATTGTCGTGGGGGTGAGCCGCCGGGAACTCGATCCGGCGCTGCTGACCTTGAAATTGGTCATTTTTGGGGTGGGGGCCGGCGCCGCCCTCATCGGCGGCCTCCTCAGCTTCTGGCTCTCTTCGGGTATGCGCCGCCAGATCGCTTACTTGGCCGAGGGGACCCGCAGGGCCACGCAAGAGGAGCTTGCCGGTGATATCCCGGTAACCAGCCGGGATGAATTGGGGGAACTGGCCGAATCGTTCAATGCCATGACTCGCGCCCTGGGGGAAAAAACCCGGCTCCTTCAGGAAGAGCGGGACCGGGTGGCGGCCAATGCCGATTTTCTCTCCATGATCGTCCATGACATCAAGGCGCCCCTGACCGGGGTGCGCCTCACCATCGAGGCCCTGGAGGATGAGACCCTGCCGCCCGATATTCATCATAAGTTGCAGGGCATCATCCAACGGAGCGAAGGCCTGCTGCTCCACCTCCACAACGTCCTGGATTTAAGCCGGTTCGAATCCGGGCGCCTGGCCCTGAGGCCGGAGCCGGTGCCCCCGGCCTTCATTATCCAGCGCCTACTCCACCACTTCGGCGCCCTGGCTCAGCACCAAGGCGTCAAGCTGGTGGTCCCGCCGAGCCCCGATCTTCCTTCCATCTTGGTGGATGAACCTTCCCTGGACCGCGTCCTGGCCAATCTCCTGGTCAACGCCCTGGCCGCAACCCCCAAAGACGGGGAAATCCAGGTGAAGGCCCTCCCCGGGGCTGACCGCCGGGAGGTTGAACTTATCGTGGCGGATACGGGTTGCGGCCTGAGTCCCGAGGATCAGGAGCATCTGTTCGAAAAATATCGCCTCTCCCGTCACAAGAACAATGGCTCGGGTTTGGGGCTTTATATCTGCAAGACCCTGGTGGAAGCCAACCATGGCCGGATCTGGGTAAAGAGCGCCCCGGGGCAGGGTGCTACCTTTCATCTGGCCTTGCCGGCCGTCCGGGAAGCTGAGGCGGGGCCAGGGCTGGAGGAGCTGCCGGTGGCTCCCGAAACCTCAACCCTCTGACTTGCGCCCAGGGCGATTTGTCGGATAAGATTAGGGAAATAAATTCGAGGAGTTACTGGAACTCAAAATCTGGCGCCGGGCTCACCGGCGGGAAGATGGTCAACCTTTAACGAGCACCTGGACGCGGCAGGTCGATGGGAGGCTTAAATGGAACCGAGCCCCTGGATATTGGTGATCGATGATGACCGCTGGACCCGGGAAGCCCTGGTGTCTATTCTGAGGCGGGCCGGGTATCAGGTCACGACTCAGGAGAGGGTTGGCCAGGAACTGGACGCCGGTCAATTCCCCGAGCTCTACCAGGTGGCAGTGTTGGATTATCACCTCCCCGATCTCAACGGCCTGGAGGTGGCCAGGCGCTTGAAGCAGTTCCAGCCGGATTGCCGCATCGTCATGATTTCTTCCGAGCTTCCCAACCTGCCCGAACTTGCCGGCCAGGAGGCCGTGGTGGACCGGTTTCTGGCCAAGCCGTTCTCCAAAGACGCCATTCTGGAGGTGATCGCCCAGCTTTGTCCGGGTCCGGCGAAGTGAGCCCCACGTTTCTGGAGGACCCCGCTGCCGCCTGCGACCTGCCGGAGTGGGTGCTTACCTATGCCCGCCGGGAAGGTTTGTTTGCCACCGGCGACCGGGTCCTGGTGGCAGTCTCCGGCGGGCCGGATTCGGTGGCGCTGCTCCACCTCTTGGTGCGGCTGGCCCCCGAACTGGGTCTGGATTTGGGCGTGGCTCACTTCGACCACGGCCTACGTGGGGAGGACTCCCGGGCTGACGCCGACTTTGTCGCCGATCTGGCCCGGGGACTGAGGCTGCCTTGCCACCATGGGTGCGGTCAGGTGCGGGACGCGGCCCGCCGGGACAAGGTGTCTCTGCAAATGGCGGCCCGGAAGCTGCGGTTGCAGTTTTTGCAGGATACCCGCCGGGGCCACGGTTATGCCAGGCTGGCCCTGGGCCACACCGCCGACGACCAGGTTGAGCTCTTCTGGCTCCGGCTGCTCCGGGGCGCGGGGCTGGAAGGGCTGAAGGGCATGTGGCCAGCCACCCCTGAGGGTCTGGTGCGGCCCTTGTTGGCCGTAGGAAAAGCCGTTCTCCTGGCCTGGCTGAAGCAGGAAGCCCTGCCCTACCGCCTTGATGCCAGCAACCTGAGCCGGGCCTATCTGCGCAACCGGGTGCGCCTGGACCTCCTGCCTTACCTTACCCGCGGCTACAATCCTCGCCTGTCCCAAACCATCTGGCGGACCCAGAGTCTCCTCCAGGATGATGAACGTCTCCTGGCCCGGGATACCGCCGCAGCCTGGGACCGGGTAGCCGAGAGACTGGCTGACGACTGCTTTGCCCTGGACCTGAAGCGGTTTTTCAGCCTGGAGGAGGCGTTGCAGCGGCGGGTGCTGAGGGCCGGAGTCGCCCGGCTCGGGGCGGATGTGACCCTCACGGCTCCCCAGGTGGCATCACTCATGGCCCTGGCCGGCAGTGAACGAAGCGGCGGCCTGATTTCGCTGGGGAAAGAGGGAGAAAGCGTCCAGGTGGCCCGGGCAGGGGCCGTCTTGCATATCATGAAGGTCCTGCCGGACCCCCTCCGGGAAGCCATTCTCCTGACTGATTGCCCGGCTACAGTTGATTCTCCGGATGGCTGGCGCTGGCAAATGTCCCGCCGCGCTCATCGCTCCAGCGACCCCTGGTCGCCCCCGGAGGTCGCCTGGCTGAATCCGGCCCGGGTCTCCCTGCCCCTGACGGTGCGCCCCTGGCAACCCGGGGACCGCTTCTGGCCCCAGGGGGCCCCGGGTCCCAAAAAACTCCAGGACTTCCTGGTGGATGCCAAGATTCCCCGTTGGCTCCGGCCGCATATTCCCCTGGTGGCCGCGGCCGGGGAGATTGTCTGGGTGGCGGGCGTCAGAATCGCCGACCCGGTGAAGCTCCTGCCGGAAAGCCGGGAGGTATTAGAAATCACGCTGGCCCCCGCCAACGCCGACACCGCCCGCATCTGGGAAATCCTGCGCCGGGTGCGGGAGGGGTGACGCCTGGGGATTTTTAATCTGGTTCGAAAAGTTCTTATTATGTGGTGGCACAGGCGTCTCGCCTGTGCGGGCTTAATGGCGGGCGAGACGCCCGCCCTTGAATTTTCATGATTTACGGGTGGGCCAACGGCCCATGCGCGACGGCTCTGAAAGTGCTCAGTGGCACAGGCGTCTCACCTGTGCAAGCGCAGGCTGAAGCCTGCGACTAAAGAACTGCCGAGGGGGCGGTTCTGCATTTTCATGGTTTTGGGTGTTCCCTTGGAACATGGATGGCGGGTTCCCAAGCTGCGCTTGGGAACCCGCCGCTCAGGTATCGCTTGGGCCACAATTTCGTTCCCAAGTGCAACTTGGGAACGAGGGATTGAACTTTTGGCAAATGCTGCAGTTTTTAACTCAACTCATCACAAGAGGTCGTTTCCTTGCCCCAGTCCCGTCCGTCCCTCCTGTTGATCAACCCCTGGATCTACGATTTCGCGGCCTTTGATTTTTTCGCCCGGCCGCTGGGGCTGCTCTATCTGGCGGGATGGCTGAGGGCTCAGGGGTATGCGGTCCATTTTCTGGACTGCCTGGGCGCGCCCCGCGCCCGGACCGGGCCTTTCGGCACCGGGCGCTACCCCAAGGAAATTATCCCGGCGCCCCCGGCCCTGAAGGGGATCACCCGGCGCTACGGGCGCTACGGCATCAGCGAGGTGGCTTTCCGGGAGTGCCTGGCCCGGGTCCCCACCCCCGCCGCCATCCTGGCGACCTCCCTCATGACCTACTGGTATCCCGGGGTGGCCGCAGCCATAAAACTGGCCCGGGAGCGCTTCCCCGGCGTTCCGGTCATCCTAGGAGGGATTTATGCCACCCTGTGCCCGGAGCACGCCCAACAACACAGCGGCGCCGACCGGGTGGTGGCCGGGACGGGGGAAGCGGCCATTTTGGGCATTTTGGAGGAGGCCACCGGTTTGGTGCCGCCGGGGCCGATATGCCCAGACCTGGAAGATTTGGACTTCCAGCCCTATCCGGCCCTGGACCTCCTGGACCACCCATCCTTCATCCCCATCCTCACCTCCCGGGGTTGCCCCCTGGATTGCACCTACTGCGCCTCCCGGCAGCTCCAGCCCGTTTACCGGCGGCGAGACCCCCTGGCGGCGGCGGCCGAGCTGATTTACTGGCAGGACCGCTGGGGCCTCGCGGACGCCGCCTTCTACGACGACGCCCTGCTGCTGGCGGCTCCCGACCACCTGCTGGTGATCCTGGAAGAGCTGGCCAGGCGCGGGCGCACCTTTCGGTTCCATACCCCCAACGGTCTCCATGCCCGCTTTATTACCCAGGAGGTGGCGGGCTGGCTCAAGCGGGCCAACTTTGCCACCCTGCGCCTGGGCGTCGAGACCACCGCCCTGGGCGAGGCCCGCCTGGATGCCAAACTCCAGGCGGGAGAACTGGAAGCCGCCCTGGCCCATCTTATAGAAGCGGGGTTCACCCCGGCGGAGATGGGGGTCTACCTCCTCATCGGGCTCCCGGACCAGGAGGAGGCGGAGGTGGCGGCCTCCATCCTCCGGGTCAAAGAGCTGGGCGCCA
>Ga0351888_1281_pt1 | contig 14591 bp, 12 predicted proteins | sample TotcelFGM3001M13_FD_206770 | JGI IMG/M metagenome (GOLD analysis project Ga0351888, IMG submission 206770) | Enriched cells from coal bed in the Powder River Basin, Montana, United States - Total cells FGM rep3 HSBNCT.FGM.300.1.M13 ... | reverse complement strand
GGAACTGGCGAGTTATTCGCCTCTTATGCAGGAGGTGGAACCCGCGCCGGTGCTATTAATCCATTCCGATGACGCCGAAAAGCTTGGCCTGGGCGACGGCAACCGCGCCGACCTCCACCTCCCCAAGGGGCCCTTGACTGTCACGGTGAAACTATCAGCCGCCCTGGCGCCGGGGGTGATGGTGCTCCCCCGGCACCGTCAACTGGACTGGCGCAAACTCAATGAGACGCCGGTGTATCTGTCCGCCAACCGCATCAACCGGGTGCAAGGGTGATCCCATGAGCCTCTGGGTGGCCGGAATCATCATCTTGATCGTCAAGCTACTGGTGGTGCTAGTGGCGTTGCTGCTGTTCGCCGCCTACCTGATCTATGTGGAGCGCCGGCTCCTGGGATTCTTCCAGCTCCGCCTGGGCCCCAACCGGTGCGGCCCCTGGGGGCTGGTGCAGCCCATCGCCGATGCCGTCAAGCTGTTGACCAAGGAAGATCTCATCCCCACCGGAGCAGACCGGGTCATTTTCCTCTATGCCCCGGTGGTGGTGGCCGCCGCCGCCATCCTCATCTTTGCCGTGGTTCCCTTTGCCCAGGGATGGACTTTTAGAGGGCAACCCATCCCCGGGGTGATCACCGATCTCAATGTGGGCCTGCTCTTCGTCTACGCCCTGTCCTCTCTGGCGGTCTACAGCGTGGCCCTGGGCGGCTGGGCCTCGAATTCCAAGTACAGCCTGTTGGGGGCTATCAGGGGCGCGGCCCAAATGATCAGCTACGAGTTGTCCCTGGGGCTGTCCCTGGTCCCCATCGTCATGATGGCCAACTCCTTCAGCCTGGTGGACATCGTCAACGCCCAGGCTCGGTACCCCTTTATCCTGTTGCAGCCGGTGGCCTTCATTATTTTTTTCGTCAGTTCGGTGGCCGAAATGAAACGCATCCCCTTTGATATCCCGGAGGCGGAGCATGAGCTGATTGCCGGCTATCACACGGAATACAGTGGCATGCGCTTCGGGCTGTTTTTCCTGGGCGAATACGTCACCATGGTGACCCTGGGGGCCCTGGTGGCGGTGTTCTTCCTGGGGGGCTGGCGGGGGCCTTGGCTACCGCCACTGGTGTGGTTCTTGATCAAGGTATCCGCCGTGGGCTTCGTGATCATCTGGATCCGGGGCACCCTGGGCCGGTTGCGCTACGACCAGCTCATGCACCTGGGCTGGAAACTTCTGGTCCCGGCGGCCCTGATCAACATCATCGTCTCCGGCGGAATTATGTTGGCGTTGGGGTATAAGGTATAAAGTGGCATAGGCGTCTCGCCTGTGCAAAAACCGCCTGAAGCCTGCGGCTGTGGAAAAGAAGTTTGGCGCCGCGGAAAGGACAAGAAGTGAGTCACCCATCAAGCCACAAACCGCCGGGAGCCGGGAAAAGCAGCTACGACCTGATTGATCCGGGCGCCCTGTGGGCGGCGCTGAATCTCCCTCGGGGCATAACCTTTCTGGACCTGGGATGCGGGCAGGGCAATTACTCCCTGGCGGCCGCGGACCTTATCGGCCCTACCGGCGTAGTTTATGCCGTGGACCTCTGGGAGGAGGGCCTTGCCGCCCTCAAGGAGCGGGCCGCCCGGGAGGACCGGGCCAACCTCAGGCCCCTGGCGGCCGGGGCCAGCCAGGTTCCCATGGAGAGCCTGAGCGTGGATGTGATTCTCATGGCCACCGTGCTCCACGACCTGGTGGAGGCCGGAACCGCGGCCGGCGCCCTGGCGGAAGTAACCCGGGTTATCAAGCCCGGGGGACGGTTCGCCATCGTCGAATTTCACAAGATCGACGGCTCGCCGGGGCCGCCCCGGCACATCCGGTTGGACCCGGCGGAAGTGGAAGCCCTGGTGGCCCCTTATGGGTTTGCCCGGCAGCAGACCGTGAACCTCGGGCCTTACAATTATTTGATTACCTTTATGAAATTGTAGAGACAGGCTTTTATATGAGAATCCCCCGGTGGAGCGGGCCTCCGTGCAGTGGGGCGGGCGTCCCCGCCCGCCGACCGATATGGCGGCCAGGGACGGCCGCCCCACCAACACGGGTCATGGAAAATTAGCGTGAAACACTCTCTTCAAATCCCCCTAAATCCCCCTTTGTTAAAGGGGGACTTTAAGAGCAATTCCTTATAGTTCCCCCCTTTTCTAAAGGGGGGTTAGGGGGGATTAGCGTGATGCCGCTATCGGAAAAAACTTTTGGCAAACGCTATAAATAAACCCAAAAGCCGGGAATCGACACTATGCCGGATCGACGCAACTGGTTACAGATAAGCGGCCGGGCCGTGGCCGGACTGACGGATGCCTTTGCCATCGTGTTCCGGCATCTTTTCCGCCGCCCGGTCACCGAAGAGTACCCGGAATTCAAGCGGGTGCTGCCGGCGCGTTCCCGGGCCCGGATCATTCTCACCCGGGACCCGGACGGGGAGGAGCGTTGCGTCGCCTGCTTTCTCTGCGCCGCCGCCTGCCCGGTGTCGTGCATCTCCATGGCCGGGGCGGAACGGGCCGACGGCCGCCGCTGGGCCAGCTGGTTCCGCATCAACTTCGCCCGCTGCATCTACTGCGGCCTGTGCGAGGAGGCCTGCCCCACCCTGGCGATTCAGTTGACCCCGGAGTTCGAATTCTGCGAGCGGGATCTCCTGGCCATGGTGGCGGAAAAAGCGGATCTGCTGGTGGACCACGGCGGTAAAGATAATGAGTACAATTTTTACCGCCTCGCCGGAGTGGACATGGTGGGAGAAAAAGGCACCCATATCGGGGAAGCCAAGCCGGTGGATATAAAGAGTAATCTCCCTTAATACCTGGGGCTCAACGCCGAAGCAGAACTGGAACTTGCCATGAGCATCTACGCCGTCATGTTTTACCTGCTGGGGGCCGTCATCGTCGCCGCCACTGCTCTGGCCATCACGCGCCGTAACCTGATGCACGCCATTGTTTACCTGGTGCTGTCGTTTATCGGCACGGCCATGCTGTTTTATCTCCTGGGGGCGCCCTTCCTGGCGGTGCTGGAGGTGGTCATTTACGCCGGGGCCATCATGGTGCTGTTCCTGTTCATCGTCATGATGCTGGAAGTCAAGCCGGACGAGAGAACGCTGGGGCCGTTCCTGCGTCAATGGGCCCCGGCCATGTTTCTGGGCGGCATCTGCCTCATGGTGATGGCGGGGTTCTTGGTCCTGAACGCGGGCGCCCCCGGGCCTTTACCCCTGGTCACGGTCTCGCCCCTGGTCTTCGGCCGGTTTCTCTTCCAGAAATACTGGTTAGCGGTCGAAATTGCGTCTTTTCTCCTGTTCGTGGCTTTGGTGGGGGCGCTCTATCTGGGCCGGGACAACGGGACCACGGAGGGCTGAAACATGGCTGCCATCGTACCATTCAGTCACGTGCTCATCCTGGCGGCGATCCTCTTTCTGCTGGGGGCCGGGTGCGCCGTGGCCCGGCGCAATCTCATCATGATCCTCATCGGGGTGGAAGTCATGCTGAGCGCCGCCGGCCTGGCGTTTATCGGGGCCGCCATGCACTGGCAGCAACTGGACGGGCAGGCCTTCGTCATCTTCATCATGGCGGTGGCGGCCTCGGAAGTGGCGGTGGGGCTGGCCTTGATCGTCTATTCCCAGCGTCGGACCGCCTCGCTCAATGCCGACGACTATGATCTTATGAAGGGTTAACGTGGAAACCGTACTCCTGCTATTACTGCTGTTGCCTCTGAGCGGCAGCGTCATCAATGCCGTCGTAGGGCGGCTGCTGCCCCGGCGCGTCTGTGAGGTGATCGCCTGCGCCGTGGTCCTGGGGGCCATGATCATGGCCAGTGTCGCCCTGGCCCTGGCCGGGAAACAGGTTTACGATCTCACCTTCTTTCCTTGGATTAAAGTGGGCGATTTTTCCGCCGCCATGAATGTCCATTATGATCCCCTGGCCTCCATCATGGTCCTGATGGTCACATTTGTCGCCAGCCTCATCCATGTCTATTCCGTGGCGTTTATGCGCCATGATTCGGATTATGTCAGGTATTTCAGCTATCTGAATCTCTTTGTGTTTGCCATGCTGGTGATCACCATGGCCGACAACCTGATCTTCGTCTATCTGGGCTGGGAAGGGGTGGGGTTCTGCTCCTACGCCCTCATCGGTTTCTGGTACACCAACGAGACCAATGCCGATGCCGGCCGCAAGGCCTTTGTGGTAACCCGCATCGGCGACATCGCCTTCGGGGTGGCCTTGGGGCTATTTTTCGTTCTCTTTCATAGTTTTTCCCTCACCTATATCGATAGTCACGCCGCAGCCTTGACTACCACCCAGGCTACTATCCTATCCCTGTTACTCCTCTGGGCGGCGGCGGGAAAATCGGCCCAACTGCCCCTGACGGTCTGGCTGCCGGACGCCATGGCCGGTCCCACCCCGGTGTCGGCCCTGATTCACGCCGCCACTATGGTTACGGCCGGGGTTTATCTGCTCATGCGGCTGTTTCCGGTATTGCAGCTGGCCCCCATCGCCTTGGGGATCATTGCCGCCATCGGGGCCGTCACCACCCTGTATGCCGCCCTGGCGGCCATGGCCCAAACCGATATCAAGCGTATCCTGGCTTATTCGACCATCAGCCAGGTAGGGTATATGATTCTGGCCGTGGGCGCGGCCGACATCGTGGGCGGCATGTTTCATCTTGTGTCCCACGCCTTCTTTAAGTCGTTGCTGTTTCTGTCGGCGGGTTGCGTCATCCAGGCCCTGGATGAAGAACACAGCATCTTTAAGATGGGAAACCTGCACCGCCTAAGGCCCATGCTTTCCTATATTTTCCTGGCCGGGGCGCTGGGCCTGAGCGCTTTTCCTCTCCTGGGGGGCTATTTCAGCAAAGACCGTATCTTGCTGGCCACCTTTATCTATCCGGATTTCTCTTATAAGATCCTGTGGTTCATTGCCTTGATCGCCGCTTTCCTGACGCCGCTCTATACCTTCCGGGGTTATTTCCTCATCTTCACGGCCCGCCCGGGCGGGCGCACCGCGAGAGAAGTGCGGCCTCTCCCCGGACTCATGGTCTGGATTTTATGGCCCCTGGTCATCCTGACGTTATTCGACGGCCTGCTTAACCTCCCGGGGGGGATCGGCAAGAACTTCCTGGGGCATTTTCTCGAAACGGTTCCCGGGGCCCGCCCCGACCTGGGCGCCTCCCTGGCCTTGGAGTGGACCATGGGAATCCTCAGCGCCTCCATCGTCCTGGTGTCCTTACTGCTGGCCCATCGCCTCTATGTCCGCCGTCCGGCCCCAGAGCCTCTGCGGCAGGGCTTCCATGAGTTCTTGTTCTCCGGCCTCTATCTGGACCGGTTGTACCAGGTGGTCTTCGTCGGTCCGTTCCAAAGAATGACCGAATTCATGAAGGGGCGCGTGGAAGAACGAGGTATCGATGCGGGAATTGTGACTGCGGCCGTCGCCTTATTCAACCGATTTTGGGACACGGCCGCTTTTCTCTGGCTCAGGGTGGATGACCGCACCATAGATGGAAGTTACACCAAAGGGGCCGGGGGATTCCTTACCCTTTCCCGGGGGTTAGGGTACTGGACTACCGGCCGGCTTTCCACCTATGTCAAGATGCTGCTGCTCGGATTAACTGTATTTCTCGTGGTCCTGGTATGGGGTTGGTATGACTAACGGAGACAAGCCATGCTGCAATTTCCGCTGCTTTCGATAATCATTTTTTTGCCGCTGTTGGGCGGATTTTTGGCCCTGGCGACCGGCAATCGCTGGCCCCTCCTCTGTCGCTGGATCAGCCTGACCACCACCTTGCTGGAATTCAGCCTGGTGAGCTCTTTGTTATTTCTGGGCTTACAACCGCAGGCCGGGCCTACCGGGGTGTGGCTGCTGGCGGAGAATTACTCCTGGATCCCCAGCCTGGGGGTGCGCTATAGCCTGGGGCTGGACGGGATAAGCCTGCTGCTCCTGCTGCTCACAGCCTTTATCAACATCCTCTGCATCCTGGTCTCGTGGCGCGCCATTACCACCAAGATCGGCGCGTTCCATTTCTTTCTGCTCTTTTTGGAATCCAGCGTCATGGGCCTGTTCATGGCCACCGACCTCCTGCTCTTTTACCTCTTTTGGGAAATCCAGATCATTCCCATGTTTTTTCTGGTGGGCCTCTGGGGCCATGAGCGCCGGGTTTATGCCGCGGTCAAGTTTGTTTTGTTTACCCTATGCGGCAGTCTGCCGATGCTCATCGGTCTGGTGGCCCTCTATGTGCTACATGGGCAGCAGACGGGCGTCTATACCTTTTCTGTAGCGCAGTTAATGCACACGAACTTGAGCTACACCACGGAAATTTTGCTCTACGCCTCTTTTATGCTGGGATTTGCCATCAAAATTCCCATCGTGCCGCTGCACACCTGGTTGCCCGACGCTCACACCCAGGCCCCCACGGCCGGCAGCCTGGATCTGGCCGGCCTGCTCTTGAAAACCGGATTTTATGGATTTTTCCGCTTTGCTTTCCCGCTCTTTCCCCTGGCCGCCCAGGCCTCCATCCCGCTGCTCATTGCCTTGGGATTGGGGGGCATGTTCTTTACCTCCTGGGTCGCCCTGGCCCAAACCGACATCAAGCGCCTGGTGGCCTATTCCAGCATCGGCCACATGAGCCTGATGGTCGTGGGCGTCGCCACCTGGAATCTCCTGTCCCTGAGCGGGTCGCTGCTGCAAATGGTCAACCACGGCCTTTCCACGTCGGCGCTCTTTATCATGGTGGGCATCATCGGCGAACGGATCGATTCCCGGGAATTTTCCGACTTGGGCGACCTCTGGGCCAGGATGCCGATTTTCAGCGTCTTCTTTCTCTTTTTTGCCCTGGCCTCCATGGGGCTGCCGGGGCTCAATAATTTCGTGGGAGAAATCCTGCTCCTGATCGGCATCTTTGAGGCCCGGCCGCTTATCGGGGTAGTAAGTTTCGGCGGACTGATTTTTACGGTGATCTATATCCTGCGGATGGTTAAAGACACCCTGTTCGGTGAACCGAAAACAACGCACGTCTGGGTTGATGTCAACGCCCGGGAATTGGTCATTCTGGTGATCATGGCCCTACCCATCCTTTTTATCGGTTTGCACCCCGGCCCGGCCCTGCGTCTGTTGGAGCCGTCGGTGCAGCAGCTCCTGAGGCAGGTCAGCTTCCTGGCCATGGGGGGGTAAGGGATCATATGTTGCCGCGGCGCCGGCAGCTAACGTATAGGGCGGGCTGTCCGCCATAATTCTAACCCAGCGCCCAGAGGATTAACGAGTACTGAAAGCACCTCAAAATAAATCTCTTCAAAGGACGGAACCACATGAAAATCCTGGTAGTGTATTACTCCATGTACGGCCACGTGTTGAAGCTGGCCCGGGCGGCGGCCGAAGGGGCTAAGACGGTGGAAGGGGCGGAAGTGGTCCTGCGCCGGGTCCAGGAACTGGAGTCGAATCTCCCCAAGGTCCAGGCCAGCAAGCACGCTCAGGAAGTGCTGGCCCGGCAGCAAGACATCCCCATTGCGACCATGGATGATCTGCGGGCGGCCGACGGCGTCATCTTCGGCACCCCCACCCGTTTTGGCAACATGTGCGCCCAGATGAAGCAGTACTTTGACGGCGCCGTGGATCTCTGGGCTCAGGGGGCCCTGGAAGGCAAGCCGGCCGGGGTCATGGTCTCGACGGCCACCACCCACGGCGGCCAGGAGACCACCTGCCTAACCATGATGGCGCCGATGCTGCACCTGGGCTTTATCATCGTCGGGGTGCCCTATTCCACCCCGGGCATGCTCCACACCGAGGGTCGAGGCGGCACCCCCTACGGCGCTACCACGGTGGCCGGGGGCAAGAACGATCTCGAACCGGCCCCGGAAGACCTGGAAATCGCCAGGGCATTGGGGCGGCGGGTAGCCAAAGTGGCCCAAAAACTCCGGGGATAATACCAGATTGCAGTCAAAAGGTGGCACAGGCTTCCCAGCCTGTGCAGGCGCAGGCTAAAGCCTGCGGCTACAGAAAATAGCCTTTTGAGCGCAACTCAGTATAAGAGGACCCTTACGCCTATGTCCAATGACTGGACCGGCCTACTCCCCCTCCTGATCCTGGCCGGCGGGGGTACTGCAACCTTCCTGGTTGGCGCCTTTTGGCGGCGGCGGCCGGCGGGGGTGCTCTTCGCCCTGGCCCTGGTCACCGCGGGGGCGGCGGCGGCCGCAACCCTGCTGCTGCCGTCCCCGGGTCCGAGCCTGGGGGACCTGCTGGACCTGGGCGGCTACTTCCGGTTCTTCACGTCGGTCTTGATGTTCATTACCCTCATCACCTTGCTCTTCGTACGCCGGTACAGCGTCACCCACGGTTTCTCCGGGGATGAATTGTACGCCTTTCTGATCTTTGCCGCCCTGGGAATGGTGCTGGTGGTGGCCGGGGCCAATTGGGTGATCTTCTTTCTGGGGTTGGAGCTGATGTCCCTGGCCCTCTATATCCTCATTGCCATCCGCAAAGGCGAACCTTACGGCAATGAGGCGGGGCTGAAATATTTCATCATGGGCGCAGTGGCCTCGGCGTTTTTGACCTTCGGCATCGGCCTCCTCTATGCCATGACCGGCACCTTGGAGATTGCCGGGTCCCTGGCCGCAGCCAACGCCTATCCCGGCCGCCTGCCGGTGATCCTCGTGTCCCTGGCCCTCATCTTCACGGGCATCGGGTTCAAGATCTCCATCGTGCCCTTTCATCTCTGGACCCCGGACGTCTACCAGGGGTCCCCGGCCCCCATTACCGCGTTTCTGTCCACCGGTTCCAAGGTGGCCCTGTTCGCGGCCTTGGTGCGATTTTGCCTGGCGATGCCCCCCCTGGTCTGGGACTATGTCTGGCCGGTTTTGTGGGTTCTGGCCCTTCTCACCATGGCGGTGGGCAACATCACCGCCCTCTATCAGACCCGGGTAAAACGGCTCCTGGCCTACTCCTCCATCGCCCAGATGGGCTACCTGTTCATGACGCTCCTGGCCGTCAAGGACGGGGGCGTGCCGGCGCTGATGTTCTACCTGACGGCCTATGCGGTCATGGACCTCGGGGCTTTTGGGATTATCGGGACGTTTTCCGGGGGGGCGACGGACCGGGAGGAACTCTCGGACTACCAGGGCCTGGGTTTTACCAACCCCTGGCGCACCGGGATACTGTCCGTTTGCCTGCTCGGTTTGGCGGGACTGCCCCCCACCGCCGGGTTCATGGGAAAACTGGCCCTCTTCCGGGCGGTGCTCCAGGCCAACTTCGTCATCCTGGCGGTCCTCGGCATTGTCACCGCCATCATTTCGATTTATTATTATATTAACGTGGTGATCCACCTCTACATGCAGGGCAATCGCGATGGCCCCGCGGTTCGCGGCGCCGACCTGGCCATCGGGCTGGCCGGAATGGTGATCCTGGGGGCGATTCTGTGGCTGGGCATCACGCCCGAGCCTTTGTTACGGGTGATCTCCTCCGTCGTTGCGGCCCTGCCGACACCGGGCTGAGGTTTAACCCTGGAATATGAGCATATGCGACCACCCTTTCCGACCATCCAGCAGGATTTCCAGGTGAGCTTCCGCTACCCGGTGCACTTCACCCGGGACCTGTTTGCCGTCTCCAACCCGTTGGTGAGAAACATCGTGGCCGAAGACGGCGCCGGCCCGCCGGCTAAACTCCTGGTGGTGCTGGACCGGGGCGTGCATCGGTGCCACCCCCGGCTCCTGTCCAGGCTCGCGGCCTACTGCCGGCATCACCACACGGTGGTCACCCTGGCCGGGGCACCCCTGCTGTTTGAGGGGGGCGAGCAGCTTAAAAACGACCCCCGGCATGTCGAACGCGTGCAGCAGGCCATCCACACCTATGGGCTCTGTCGCCACTCCTATGTGGCCGCCATCGGCGGCGGCGCCCTCATCGACATGGCCGGGTTTGCCGCGGCCACGGCCCACCGGGGCCTCCGGCTGATCCGGGTGCCCACCACCGTCATGGCCCAGGCCGATGCCGCCATCGGCGTCAAGAACGGCATCAACGCCTTCGGCCAAAAAAACTTTATCGGTACCTTCGCCCCTCCGGTGGCGGTGCTGAACGACGCCGGCTTTCTCCCCACCCTGTCGCCCCGGGATTGGATCGGCGGCGTGGCTGAAGCAGTCAAGGTCGCCCTGATCAAAGACTCGGATTTCTTCAATTTTCTGGAGCAGCATGCCGACGCCCTGGCCCACCGGGACCTGGACTTGATGAATCAGGTGATCTACCGTTCGGCGGTGCTCCACCTGAACCACATCGCCCAGGGCGGCGACCCCTTTGAGTCCGGTTCCTCCCGGCCCCTGGATTTCGGCCACTGGGCCGCCCATAAGCTGGAGCATTTGAGCGGTTATACGTTGGGGCACGGCCAGGCAGTGGCCTTGGGGCTGGCACTGGACTCCACCTATGCCCACCTGGTCGGGCTTCTGCCCCCCAGCCCATGGCAGCGGATCCTCACCACCCTGAGGACCCTGGGCTTTCCCCTCTATGATCCCCGGATGGAGGCGGACCACAGCCTCCTGGACGGCCTGAGGGAGTTTCAGGAGCACCTGGGCGGCCGGCTCACCATTATGCTCCTTTGGGATATCGGCCAGGGACTGGAGGTGCACGACCTCAAGGGGGACCTGGTGCGGGAGAGCCTGGCGCTCCTGAAAAAAGAGGCCGCGGTTGCTTCGGGATTTACAGACCACTGGCGAGATGCCCGGGCTACTAATCTTCTCTTTTAGGAGGCTGGAAGGCAGCAGTGTCCGGTTAGGTTTTTGCAGAATAAAGATGCTTGTTATACGCATTTCAAGAAATAATAAATTTACTAAGCGCTCTTCTTGCTCCGATAAGATTACTTCCCCCTCACCCTAACCCTCTCCCCCATTGGGGAGAGGGGAAAATGTGGAACAGATTTAACGCTTTATGGTCACTAAACTCGTCGACATCTATTACTCCCTCTCCACCCGCTTCGGGGGGAGAGAGTTGGGGTGAGCGAACGCGCCCATGCAATTTCCTAACCGGACACTGCTGGCTGGAAGGGGAATTTGCAAGGAGGACGGGGGAATTTTTCGTTTTCCGTCTTTTCGTAAGGGCTGCCAGCAGCCTCCCCTCAAATTTCTTATACCGAGTAGTAATCAAACAGGTGGCACAGGCGTCTCGCCTGTGCAGGCGCAGACTAAAGCCTGCGGATACCCAAATAGCTCTTCGATCGCAACTCGGTATTATTACCGTAAGGAGCGCACCCGGTGCAAATCGGTCCGGATGGGTGTTTTCACCTCACCTACTGCAGCAAGATTCATCCCGGCTGCGGCTGGGAGGAATTATTCGCCAACCTGAAGCGCTATGGACCGGCTTTGAAGACCAGGTTGGCGCCGGAAGCCCCCTTCGGCCTGGGTCTGCGCCTGTCCGCGGCGGAGGCCCGCGAACTTTTGGCCGAGGATCGGTTGGCTGAATTCCAAGACTTCCTGGCCGCAAACCACCTCTACGTCTTTACCCTCAACGGTTTTCCCTACGGCGACTTGACCGGCCCGGCAGTGAAAGCCGGGATTTTTGCCCCTGACTGGCAGGAAGAATCCCGGGTCTGCTACACCCTGGACTTGATTGAGATTCTCCAGCGGTTGTTGCCGGCCGGAGTTGAGGGGTCCATCTCCACTACTCCCTTGTCTTATAAGGCCTGGATCACGCCCGGCGATTCGGCAGCCTGGGAGCGCATAACCCGGAACCTGGTGCAGGTAACGGCTTCCCTGGCCCGCATCAAGGCCGCATCAGGGCAACTGATCCACCTGGACCTGGAGCCGGAGCCCGACGGCCTCCTGTCGACAAGCCGGGAGGCGGCGGACTTTTTCCGTGACTGGCTCCTGCAGATGGGGGCCCCCCTCCTGGCGGCACAATTGGGGATGAGCAGTCGGGAGGCGCACCAATGTCTGCTGGAGCATATTCAGGTCTGCCTGGACACCTGTCACCTGGCGGTGGAGTATGAAGACCCGGCCGCGGCCCTGAATACCCTGGCGGAGGCCGGCATCCGGGTGGGCAAGGTCCAGATCACCGCCGGCCTTATGGTGAACCTGCCGGCCGCGGCGGGGCTTAGAGAGGCCGTGGTCCGGGACTTGGAGCCATTCACCCATTCCCCTTACCTCCACCAGGTCATCGGCCGGACCGGGGATGGCCGCCGGGTCCAATTTCCCGACCTGGCCCCGGCCCTGCCGCATCTAACCGCAGGTTTGGGAACCGACTGCCGCATCCACTACCACATGCCCCTGTTTGTGGACCGGTACCGGGGCCTGGCGTCTACCCGCGACGACACCCGGGCCGTACTCGGCTTGCTTAAGGACCGGGGCTTTTCCAGCCACCTGGAGATCGAGACCTACACCTGGGAATGGCTGCCCCCGGACCTCAAAGCCGATCTGCTGGAGTCCCTCCACCGGGAGTATCTCTGGGTGCTGGAGGCCATGAGACCCGATTCATAACCCAGCAAGCGTGTCCAACGGCTGGATCTCGGTTAAGGGCATTTCCGTCAAGCCGGCACAGACACTGGAACCGGAGGCGCGGACCAGCCGCTGCGGCTGATAGCGTTTGGCCAGTTCCAGGAGATTGATGAAGCCTTCGAGGTCAAGCCTGTATGGCGTTGCCCACCTAAATTTTCTGAAACCACTCCCAAGTCTGCTGCAATCCGGCCCGCAGATCAGTTGCGGGTGAAAAGCCCAAATATTGTCCGGCCCTGGCAATGCTGACATAGTTGCGCAGGACTTCACCCTGACGGGTAGGAGCATAGGTTACCGGGGGAAAGCTATCGGCTCCCACCACGCCTCGCAGCAAATCAATTAATTGGTTGATAGTGATTTCCCGGCCGCTGCCCAGTTGGATGGCCTGTCCGAAAGGCACGGGGGCCTCCAGGGCGGTGACAAGGCCCTGACAGAGGTCGCCGACGAATAAGAAGTCCCGGGTCTGTTCTCCGTCCCCAAAAACCGTGAGGGGCTCCCCGAGCTGCACCTGCCGAAAGAACTTGGCGATGACGCTGGCCTTATGGTAGGAGTATGGCCCGTAGACATTGGAGAATCTCAAGGCGATGGTCTGGAGCCCAAAGCTGCCCCAGAAGGCCGAACAATAGCCTTCCCCGGCAAGCTTGCCGGCGCCGTAAGGCGAGATGGGGTGGGGCGCCATTTCCTCGTGCACCGGGGGCGCCACATCGCCCACGATGGCCCCGCCGGTAGAGGCAAAGATAAAGCGCTCGACGCCGTGTTTGACGCTGGCCTGGAGCAGATTAAACGTTCCCTGGACATTGTTATCAAAGTTAAGCTCCGGCGCCTTCAGGGACTCCACCACATTGGTGTGAGCAGCCAAGTGAATAACCCTCCGGACCCCAGCCATCGCCCGGTCCACTGTGCCCGCGTCTCGAATATCGCCCTCAACGAACTCTACGGGGAGCCCGGCAAGATCATCACGACGACCGGCGCTCAAGTTGTCCAACACGCGCAGGCGCGCCCCCGAGACCGCCAGCCGGCGAATTAAATTGGCGCCGATAAAACCGGCGCCTCCAGTAACCAGATATGCCATATCCATAATCATTCACTTCTCCAAGATTAGGTTCCCTTACCCCATACTACCACCTGGACAGTCTTAAAAAGAATTAAGAAATCCAACCAGATGGATTGATGCACCAGATAAAATAAGTCATATTGCAGTTTTTCCGATTGACCTTCATTAGAGCCGGCATAATCGTAGTTCACCTGAGCCCAGCCGGTGAGGCCTGGTTTGGCCATGAAACGCAATCTATAATAGGGAACTTCCTGGACCAGCAGATCGGCAAAATGTTTCCGAATGGGCCGGGGGCCTACAATGCTCATATCCCCCTTTAACACATTGAATAATTGGGGCAGCTCATCCAGGCGAAGTTTGCGTAGTATCTTACCCACCCGGGTAATGCGGGGATCGTCCGCGGTAGACCATACGGGTCCGGAGAGAGCCTCTGCATTAATCACCATAGTTCTGAATTTGTAGAGCCGGAAAGGAACCTCATTCTCTCCCAATCGCTCCTGGGTGAAGAGAGCCGGCCCTTCGCTATCGAACTTGATAGCCAGGGCACAAATTAATAAGATGGGCCACGCCATAGACAAAAGAAGCAAGACGAACCCAATATCAAAGGCCCGCTTTATTTTGCCGCCGATGGCCGGAAAGAAAATCTCCTTTTGGGCATTAACCAACAGCCAAAAATCGTTCAGGAAATAGACCGGATATTTGCGGGTCAATTGTTGATAAAAATTGTAAACGTCAATGATATTTTTGTTGCTGAATCGCATCGTGATCAGATCATTAGTGATTTTTTTAGCCACTTCAGAATGAACTGAATAAACAATCGTATCAATATCGTGATCTTCAATGAAATTGAAAAGATTCGGAAGGGTGGGATTATGGCTGTGACTATGCCAATGGCCCCCGATAGTATAGTATTGGCCATAGTTGCTCTGGATAACCTGGCGAATATCATCAAATATCGGCTCATTCCCCAGGAATAAGAGATGCTTTGGTTTGATTTCTATCAATCTGTTAAATAACATGCGCCAGGCAAAAGCAAAGATGATGGTTACAAATAAAAACAAAATTAGATTGATCTTGCCGGGAC
>Ga0351888_1264_pt1 | contig 16095 bp, 7 predicted proteins | sample TotcelFGM3001M13_FD_206770 | JGI IMG/M metagenome (GOLD analysis project Ga0351888, IMG submission 206770) | Enriched cells from coal bed in the Powder River Basin, Montana, United States - Total cells FGM rep3 HSBNCT.FGM.300.1.M13 ... | reverse complement strand
AGGACTTGGCGGGCCACCAGGTCCACCGCCGCCAAATCCGTCCAGGGACTAAGGATAAAAGACTTCAGGGCCGGAATGGGGGGGCCGCTTTGCCCGTCATAGGAGGCGTGCCGATAGGCATCGGTCCAGGACAGCAAGACCCCTTCCCCTCGCATGGCCCGTTCATGAATCAAGGTAAAAATCCGGCGATTATAGGCGTTGTGGGCCTTCAGGGCTTCTCCATACGCCGGGTCGCTGATCTCCCGCTGGAAGGCCGCGGCCGCCTCCACCCCCGGCGGATAGACCCGAAACAGGGTCACGGGCCCGAAATTGCCGTCGTTGAGCACCAGGAGGGAGGCGTGCTGTTCCAGTCGCTCCCGGAGCATCTCGGCCATTTCCACCATGTGGCCGATGAGAATCCGGTAACCCTCCTTGCCCAGCAGCCGCATGTTGGCGTAAGCGGCCAGCGCCCCGGCGCCGGAGCGGGAGCACTCCAGGGTATAAATGCCCGGATGATACTAGCCGAACTGGTAGAGATAGGGCATCTGGTCGGGATGGCGGGAAAGCAGGGCCAAATCCTCCCGGTTTTTCGCCAGGAAGGCGCTGGAGATATAGGGAGTGTAGCCGGTTTTGTGAAAATCCACCCCGATGCTGTCGGCCAGGGATAAATCGCCCAGCCGGCCCAGGGAATGTTGCAGGGAGCTAAGGGTTCGAGGGTGAAAGCCCAGGGGGTTGGCCTCGAAGTCGTAATCTCGGAACACGGCCCAGATCCACCCGATGACGGCATCGGCGTGCACGTGGGGCCGATATATCAGGTTGAATTCCTGGGACAACCGGTCCCGCAGGCGGACAATGCCGGCGAGGTCGTCAATCCCAAAGGCGTCCGTGGTTCCCATGGTGGCGATGATCGCCGCTACCTTTTCTTTGCGGGCCAGGGCCTGGCGGAGGTAATCCTCCAGGTCGGCCAGGGACATCTCGTGGTCCCGGGTTGTGGGGATGGCCACCAGATTATCGGTGCCCAGCCCCAGCCAGCCGGCCACATTGAGGCGGGAGTAGTGGGACACCTCGGACGAGACGATCTTGACGTCTTCCCGGATGCCCTCCCGCATGGTGCGGCCGCCGGACAGCTTCTCCAGAGCCAGCTTGCAGCCATAGAGAATGGTGCCGGTGCCGCTGAAGGTAAAAACCCCGCCGGCGCGCCGGGGATCGTAGCCGATGAGATCGGCCAGCATGGCCACCGACTGGATCTCGGCCTCGGCAAACCGGGCCGAGTATTCGTCCCAGATGATGTTGGGGTTATATATGGCCGCGACCATAAAGGCCATGATACTGGGGATGCTAGTGGGCGGAATCACGTTGACCTGGGCATTGGGATGGGCCCAAACGGTCATGCCCTGGCAGTAGTCCGCCAGATTGCGGGTGACCTCGGCCACCGAACCCATGGACTCCGGGAAGCCGGTCGCCGGGCCGGTCTCATAATGCTCCGGCCGGATCTGGCCCAGCAGGGGCGCCGATGATTTCAAGTCGTCTACCAAGTCGAGAAACCGGGACACCGTATGGACAAAATACCCGTCCAGCACCGGGTTGGACACCGGCACCGGGAACACGGTCTTGAGTTGTTCAAGCTTGTTCAGATAGGTCTCCGGTTGATGGGATTCAGGGGGCATCTTGACATCTCCTGGTTGGGAAGTTCAAGGTTCCAAGTTCAAAGTTCAAAGTCAAGAGTAAGGCCAGGCATGATTTCATATTTATAGCGTTGCATAAATTCCTTCCGCTTGGAGGTTCTCAAAATCCCCCTTTGTCAATTGGGGACTTTAACAGCAATTCCTTGTAGTTCCCCCCCTTTTTTAAAGGGGGGCAGGGGGGATTATAAGAATTCCCGTATCGGAAAAACTTTTTGGCAATCGCTATACGTGCGGGTATACAGATTGAAAACCTTTGCCGCCAAAGTTTAATGCAGGGTGCGTCCTAGGCGCCACTGGCGGCCGGAACGCTCGCTCTGCCGGGCGGCTATTCGCTGTACCGCCGGACGATAATAATCCCCAAAACCAGGCAGACCACGCCGTAGGCCGCCAGCAGGGCCAGAGACCCCAGGCTTTCCGGAGTCCAGAAGGGAAACCGGAGGAGATGGTTGGTATGGGTCAGAGGCAACGCCTTGATGATATCCCGGAGCAGCCAGGGCATTTCGCCCACCGGAAAGAACGTGCCGCAGAAAAAGGCCATGGGCATAATAAAAAAGTTGGTGAAGGTGGCCGTGTCTTCATGGGACCGGGATTTCATCCCCACGATCACCCCAAAGGCGGCGAACACCAGGCAATTGAGGACCAAGACCAGGAAAAACATCAGGTTGAGGTGCAAGCCGGTGGCCAGAAACAGCCCCAAACCCAGGAGGATGCCCGAGGCGAACAGCCCCCGGACCATGCCGGCCAGGATCTGGCCCACCACGATGTCGGCGGCGGTCACCGGGGCCTGGATATAGACCTGAAAGGTGCGGAAGTGAAGGCGGCCCACCGTCATGCTGGTGGCAATCCAGGTATAGGAATTGGTCATGGAGGTCATGGCGATGAGGCCGGGGAGCAGGTAATCCAGATAGGTGCCCCCGGAAATGGACACGCGTTTTCCCAATCCCAGCCCAAAGGCCAGGAGATAGAGCATGGGGGAAAAGAGGGCGGAGACGACGTAGCCCAGCCGCAGCAACCGGCGCCGGAACAGCAGGATTTCACGGTAGAAGATGGGAAACCAGTTCAATTGGTCAGCCGCTCCCCGGTGAGTTGGATAAACACGTCCTCCAGATTGACCTGGCGAATGATGACCCCGGTAGGCTCGGTTTGGGCCCGGGCATAGGCCTCCTCTTTGTCCCGGACCAGGATATACTGCCGCCGCCCGCTAGTGAGGGTTTCGACCACATATCCCCCCACCTTGGCCACCAACGCGGCAGGGGTGTCCAGGGCGATGAGCCGGCCCCGGTTCAGGACCCCCACCCGGTCACACAGCATCTCCGCTTCTTCGATATAGTGGGTGGTCAGGATGATGGTGATGCCCGAAAGCTTGAGTTCCTGGATGAGGTTCCATAGCTGGCGCCGCACCTGGGGGTCGAGACCCACGGTGGGCTCGTCTAAAAAGAGCACCCGGGGCCGGGACACCAGGGCCCGGAGGATCAGGAGCCGCCGCTGCATCCCGCCGGAGAACTCCCGCACCAGGCTGTGGGCGCGGTCCTCCAGGTTGCCGAACTTAAGGAGTTCCGCGATCCGGGCCGCAAGATCCGGCATCCGATGGAGCCGCCCGTAAATCCACAAATTTTCGTACGCGGTCAGTTCCCGGTCCAGGTTGATTTCCTGGGGGCAGACCCCGATGAGTTTTTTCACCGCCAAAGGCTGGCGCACCACGTCAAAGTCCTGAATCCGGGCCGTGCCCCGGCTGGGCCGGGCCAGGGTGGTCAAAATCTTGATGGTGGTGGTTTTGCCGGCGCCGTTGGGTCCCAGCAAGCCGAAGATCTCTCCCGGAGGGATCTGCAAAGATAGACCGTCCAGGGCCACCAGGTCCTGGTATTGCTTACCCAGATTGTCAGTAACGATCATTGCGTGCATAACCAGGTAGTCGACAACCGCCGCAACTTTTTAAGGCAGTTCCTCATGGGCCTATGGCCCACCCGTAAGACATGAAAAGTTCATGTTAGCCCGTGCTCTTAACCTTGAACTTTGAACCTTGAACTTTGAACTTTTCTGAACAGGTATTCATGGGCCTGTGCCCACCTTTGGTGGCACAGGCTTCCAGCCTGTGCGCTCCACCGGCAAGATGCCGGTGCCGCTGATCCCTGCATAAAGTAATACCCTGACTTGATTTTGGCAAGAGAGGGGGCAAGAGGGCTATATAGCGTTTGCCATACATTCTATCCGCTTGGAGGTTTCTAAATCCCCCTAAATCCCCCTTTTTCAAAGGGGGACTTTACCGGCAATTCCTTATAGTTCTCCCCTTTTTGAAGGGGGGTTAGGGGGGATTTGTGGATACCAGGGATCGGAAAAAACTTTTGGCAAATGCTATATGTTCATGGCCGAAGCATTGGCCCCCCATGAAGAATAGCCCGTGTAGGGGCGGGTTTTAAACCCGCCCCTACACGGTAGATCATAGTTTCCGTAATTTTTGAAGCTGAGGTCAACGGTAGGAGGTGAAACGGCAGGTCCCGGTGGCAGGGACCTGGCCCCGGCCACCGGGATTGAATCAGGGGTTAGACTGGCAGACAGTCACGCCCCGGGCGCTTCAGATCAGAGGGCGGCGACTTTGCCTTCCTCGACCACGTATCCCAGGGTTTTGAGGATGGCGGCCTGCGGGCCATTGACTTCCTCCAGGACTCGTTTCAGTTTGCCTTCGGGGTCCTTGGCGTAAATGGCGGTCCGCAATTCCCGCAACTCCTCCATGGCCTCGCTTGGGGTCATGTTGATACCCGCGGCAGTTAACCGCTGGCTGAGCAGGGTGAGATAATTGAGCGCCGCCACACAGACAAACAGGTGAACCCGGATCTTCGAATCGGTCCAGTGGTATAACGGCAGCAACGCTTTTTGGAAAAGACTGCGGTTATCCTTGGCGTTGCCGTAAGGCCGGTTGTTAGCGGCGCTTTTGGCATCGCCCATTTCGGGACCCAGGACGGCCCGGGTCACGCAGGTGTCATAAATATCCTCCACCGCCCAATCCTCGCGATCGGTGATGAGGATATTCTTCCCGAAGTGGCGAACAACGCCGGCCATCTGCCGATGATCCAGCTGGAACTCGAGGCGGAACTGCCCTTTTTCCGTCACGAAATTTAACTGGAAGAGGTCTGGACTGATCTTGAGGCGCTGGCAGAGTTGCGACAGGTGAGTCTTGATGGACTCGATGGCGTTGGCCTGGTTGGCTTCCTGAGCCTGGCGCTGCGCCAACGCCAGGATCTCCTTCCGCACCCTTTGCACCTTCTTGCCCAGATCCTGGTAGCTCTTATGAAAGCTCTTGGGGTCAAAGGTGATGACTACCCGGCGAGGCTGGTTCCAGAAAGTGGCGTGGGTTTCATAAAACAGGATCTTCTCATCTTCCTTGGCGACGGGAGAGAGCTGGGCGCCGCGGTTGCCCGGCAGGGGCCGGAAATCCTTCAAAGAGATTTCCGTCAATTCAGGGGCAAAGTCAGGGGCGTAGGAGACAATGAAGTGCATGCCTTCTTTGGCGTCGATTTGCTCGATAATCGGCCCGGCATCCATGTCTTGATTAACCAGCAGGGTAACATCTTCGATGGCCACACCCAGGTTGGAGACTTTGCTGAGGAGGTGTTCCAGGTGATCATAGAAACCGGCGATGGGCACGCCGCCGGAAAAACTCTGGTAATACAGGGGTATCCCATGGCTCCACTCGGTAATCAGGGCCAATCCTATCTTCTGCTGGGCCAGGTGTTCCGCCAGAAAATCCTGATCCGGCTGGGGCATGCCGGCAAAGACCGACGGCTTGGGGGGGGCGGAGATATCGGTGGCCTCTATGATCAACCGGTGTTTCTGATCCGGCAAGAGTCCATGGATCTTTTTGAAAAAGGTCGTCTTGATTTTCTCCAGATCTGTATCGCTGATCCGATCCCAATGGTTCCAGAAATTTTGGGAGTTCAAGGATTCCAGCCTCAGGGGACGAATTCTCTGAATATCCGTGGTTTCGTACCAGTTTGCCAGCTGTCTTTTACTGGTGGGAGCGATGGCCCGATTGAGGGCGGCATAGAAGACCAGTTCTCCCAGGGAAGGCCCCCGCACCCGTTTTTTGGGAGGCAGGATCTCATTGATCATTCCGGCCAGGTCCACCTCTCGATCAAGTTCGTTGAGGGCGAAAACCGACCCGAATTCCTTGGGCGAGAACCCGCCTTTTCCCAGAGCCGCCTCAACTTTATCGGCGGTGCCCAGGTACACCTGGTTGATGGTGGTGGGCTTGCCATACACCCGCTGGGTTTCCCGAATATAGAAATATTCGTGACCTTTTTTCAGTTTTTTGTATAAATGTGCCATATTTAATCCGTTTCTTTAAAATATTAAGTTAGTGTTTAAACTAAACATAAGCTAACCATACCAAAATTATCTCAAAAAAGAAAATGAGGCAAAATACTCTATCTTATAGAGCAAAGTACTCTTTATTTCGCCTTCCTGATTGGATTTACTGCGCTATTGGGTTCTAGGGGGACTACGGCAGAGTTTAGGAAGCGACAGTACTCATATAGCCTTTGCGGATGGCGTATCGCACCAGGTCGGTATTTTTCTTGAGGTTAAGTTTCTTCATGATTTTCGTACGATGATTTTGAATGGTGCGGAAACTGAGAAACAGACTTTCCGCAATTTCTTTGCTCGACTTGCCCTCGGCGATCATTTTGATGATCTGAATTTCCCGGGGAGAGAGGGGGTCGGACGGTTCGGCGTCGTCGTGGCGCTGGGCCTGGACATAGTGGTTAATCAGCTCACTGGAAAGCAGCGGGGACACGTAGATATCCCCTTGCCTGATCTTGTCGATGGCGTTGAGGAGTTCCTTGGGGGCATCCTCTTTTAACAGATAGCCGTCAACTCCGGCCGATAGGGCATTATTGAGGTATTCTTTCTTTTTGTGCATGGTCAGAATCAATACCTTGACGGCCGGGTTGGCCTTCTTAATCTCTCGGGTGGCTTCGATCCCCGGCAGAGACGGCATGGAGATATCGAGGATCACCATATCCACCGCCAGGCCTTTGAGAAGTTCCAGCAGTTGGAGGCCGTCCCCCACTTCTCCCACGACGTGCAATCCCGGTAAGGCCTCAATGATTTTCTTAATCCCCTCGCGCACCAGGACGTGATCTTCGGCCAAGATAATTTTATACATCATCATTTCCCGCGTTTAGCTACTGGAATGACAAACTCAATGGAGGTGCCCCGGCCCTTCCGGCTCGAAATCTGCAGCGAGCCCCGGGCCATGAGGGCCCTTTCATTCATGGCGGTCAAACCCAGGTTTCGCTTGGCAACTTTGCCGGACATGGCTTGCTTTAAATTAAACCCCCGGCCATTATCCCGGATCGAAAAGGATACCTTGCCGTCCTCCCGGGTAACGTTCACCGTGACCAGGCTGGCCCTGGCATGTTTGACCACATTGGTCAAGGATTCTTGAAAAATGCGATAAATGTTGATCTGGATTTCAGGCGTAAAGAGTTGATCGATTTCGTCCATCACCACCGCACTTTGCATATTATGATTACGGCAGGTTTCATCCACCAAATATCCCAGCGCCGCGGACAAGCCCAAATCTTCCAAACTCGAGGGACTGAGGTCCCAGGACAGCCGGCGGACATTTTCAATGACCGTATCGATATAAGACAGCATGTGTTCGCAATTTGCCTTCAGGTGCTGCTGATCCGGCGCCAGATTGTCTTCAATGGCCACCAGATTGATTTTTAAAACCGTCAGGGCCTGACCCAGTTCGTCATGCAATTCCCTGGCGACCCGCCGGCGCTCTTTTTCCTGGATGCTCAGGAGTTGGGAGGCGAGCAGCCGTAGTTCCTGCTCCGACTCCTTTAGGGCCTCCTCGGCCCGCCGCTGCTCGGCCCGGCCCCGCAACGCCATGATACCATAAGCCAAATCGTTGGCCAGGCCTAAAAGCAGGTTGATCTCCTCATCGTCAAAGGCATTGGGGTCCGCCGCATAGATGGTCAGAGCTCCAAAGGGAATCAGCGGGAGGCCCAGGACTGACCGAAAATTGCGTTTCTGCGCTTCGGCGCGCCAGGGGTCGAAATTGCGATCCTCGAGGGTGTCCCGGACAACCACCGGTTCACCCGACCGGATGGCCGTACCCACCGGCCCGCGGCCCCGCGCTTTATCGGCCCAGGTGATGTTGAGTTTTTCCACATATCCCTCGTCGAACCCGGTTTGGGCCACCGGGCGCACCGACTTGTGGGCATCAGCCTCGGCATAGCCCACCCAGGCCATGCGATAACCACCCACCTCCACGATAATCCGGCAGACCTCGTGCAATAATTCCGTCTCATCGGTGGCGCGAATCAAGGCCTGGTGACATTCGGTGATGGCCTTGAGGGCGCGGCTGGCTTGCTTGAGCGTTGCCTCCAGCCGTTTGCGTTCCGTGATGTCCTCGATGATACCCATGTTGCCTATCAAGGCGCCGACGCCATCATGGAGCGGGGCGGTTGACAGGCTGACCTTGATCACGGAGCCGTCCCGCCGCTGCCGGCGCACCTCCTGGCCCAGCAGGGCAGTACCCTGAAGGTTACTTTGTCGCAGCGCGTTAAAGGCCTTCTCTTCTTCTTTGGGGATTGTAGGCAAGGCCCTCCCCATGACCTCATCCTGGCTCCACCCAAACATGCGTTCCGCCGCCGGATTCCAGATGATGACCCGCCCCTCCAGATCCAGGCCGATAATGGCCAGGGGGGAGGCCTGCACCAGGGTCCGCAACCGGTTATTGGCTTCCTGCAAGGCCTGCGCCGCTTGCTGGCTCGCGGTGATATCCCGGGCTATGCTGGAGAAGAATTCCACCTTACCCGAGGCGTCTTTATGGGCAATGACCACCTGGGACGTGGCAATTTCCTGCCCGCTGCGGCTCAGGAAGGCGGTTTCCCCGCTCCAGACCTCCTGGTCCAGGGCATCGATGTCGCCCTGCTCGAGAATGAGCCGGTAAGCCCACTCGGGGTGCAAGTCTTGCACCGTGAACCGGGAGACATCCTCATCCACCCCCATGCCCAGCATTTTTCGGCCGGCACGGTTGAGATAGAGCACCCTGCCCTCCAGGTCGGAGCTGCCCACCAGGTCGGAAGTGGCCTCCAGGATGGCCGCCAGGCGCGCCCGCCCCGCTTCGGCTTGCTTCTGCCCGGTAATATCGCGGTTGATTTCCAGAATGGCGGTGGGATTGCCCTCCTTGTCCCGCTGCAATGCCCAGCGGCTGGTTACGACGATCCGCCGGCCATCCCGCCGGGTATGCGACAATTCACCCTGCCATTGCCCCTGGCGGAAAAGTTCGGCTTCCAGTTCCCCCCGCGGTTGGGGAAACTCCGTCTTCAGAATTTGATGGGGTTCTTGCCCCTGCATCTCGGACTTGGCCCAGCCATAGGTTTCCTCGGCCCCGGAATTCCAGAAGACAATGCGGTTGTCCAGGTCCCGGACGATAATAGCATCGTGGGCCAGGTCCAAAAGTTCGGCCTGCCGGCGCAATGCCTCCTCGGCCTGCTTGCGCGCCGTTATATCCCGCACCACCGTCAGCAGGCGGTCTTGACCGTTGATGACCGCGCGCCTCAAGTTCACCTCCACCCAGTGGGGCCGGCCATACTTGGTTTGGGACAGCCATTCAAAGAGCTGCGGGCCTTCCCGGATCGCGGCCTGGACGCGCTGATAGGCGTCTTCCGGGGTAAATTCAGCCCCGACCAGACAAAGGGCGCCAACGTTCAGACCTCTGGCCTCTTCCGCCGTAAAACCGGTCATCTCCAGCCATTTCCGGTTGACATCCAGAAAATTTCCGGTGGCCATATCCACCACGCCGATCCCGTCGTTCACCCCATTGAAAATGGTGCGATAATTGGCTTCGGAGGCCCTGAGGGCTTCCTCGGCCCGCTTGCGCGCCGTGATATCGGCAAGAATCCCCATATTGCCGATAACTTCGCCGGCACCATCCAGCAGCGGGGCATTCCACAGATGCACGTCGATGACCGAGCCGTCCCGGCGCAGGCGTCGCAGTTCCAGGGCGTTATGCACCTCTCCCGCCATCTCCCGCTTGAGCCGGGTGTCTTCCTCGCCCAACTGGTCGGGGGGAACGCAAGGGAGATAACCCCCCAGCACTTCTGACTCCTTCCAACCGAACATGCGTTCCGCCCCGGGGTTCCACAGACGGATATTGAGATCGAGGTCCAGGGCGATAATGGCCAATGGGGAGGCCTGGATCAGGGTCTGCAAGGTGTGGGTGGTTTCCCTGAGGGCCTCCTCGGCTTCCTTTCTCTCAGTGATATCCAGGGCCAATCCTTGCAGGAAGAGAAACCGGCCTTCCGGATCATGAACCACCCGGGCCTCATCCCGGAACCAGACGACCCGCCCGGATTTGTCCAGCAGGCGGTATTCGGTGGAAAAAGGCTCACCCGTTTCCAGACTATGAATGATTTCGTCCAGCAGCCGCTCCCGGTCTTCCGGATGGATCTGCTCTTCCCAGTTCTTTACATCCGCCCGCCAGGTCTCCGGAGAAAAACCGAGCAAGGTCTCAATCTGGGGGCTGACGTAGAGGAAGTCGATCCCGGCCGCCAGGGTGATAGTATAGGTGATGGCCGGGATTTGCTCTATCAGGGTGCGATATTTGGTTTCGCTGAAGCGCAGGGATTTTTCCACGTCACGGCGAACCTGAAGTTCGGCTTCCAGCGACTCGTTGGCCTGCTGCAATTGGACGGTGCGCTCCGCCACCCGGATTTCCAGGTCCTCCTTGGCACGGTACAGGGCCTCCTCCGCCTGGACCCGGGCGATGGCGCTGCCCACCTGGGTCGCCAGGGTCTCAAGGGCCGCCCGAGCCGTAGCCGGCACCTCTTCATACTGGTGGGAAGCAACGTTGATACAGGCTATAACCCGGTCCTGGTGAATTACCGGGATAATTGCCACCGAGCGCAGACCTTCCTTCAAGCCCTCTTCATCCATTAATCCCGGCAGATCTTCTATACGGGCATACAGGGGTTTTCCCGCCATAACCAGATAGGTATTGATATCATCGGCGGCGTAATGGTCCGACTGCCGCACGAACTCGGGGGAGAGGTCGTGGTAATAGGCCAGGTCCAGGTCTCCGGAAGCGGGGTCAACCAGATACACCCCCCCGCTGTCCAGGCCCGAAATGGAGATGGCGGTGTCCACGCATAACCGCAAGGTCTCCTGCAGCCCCATCTTGCCGCTGAGCGTCAGGGCCAAATCGCGCTGCAGGCTGATGATGGCCTCGGTGCGCCGGCGCTCCTCGATTTCGCGGCGCAGTCGGGCATTAGCCCACTGCAATCCGGCGGTGCGCTCGGCCACCAAATGTTCCAGTTCTTCATACGCCCGGCGCCGGACATTTTCCGCCTGCTTGCGTTCGGAAATATCCCGAATGACCGCCAGCAAACGGTCCCGTCCACCCATGGGGGTAAGGGTTAAATTGATCTCGATCCAGAACCGGCGGCCGTCTCGATCTTCCGCCCACCATTCAAAGAGCTGCGGTCCTTCCTCCAGGGCCTTGCGCTTTAATTCCTGGGCCTCCTGAACCGTGAAGGGAGAATCGGCGCTGCACACTTTCTCCAGGCTGAGCGCCGCGGCTTCCTTAATATCGTATCCGGCCATTTCCAGGTATTTTTGATTAACCTCCAGGAAATGGCCCGAGGCCGGATCGATAACGACGATGCCGTCGTTTACGGCTCCGAAAATCGTCCGGTATTTTTCCTCCGAGGCCTTGAGGGCCTCCTCCGCCAGCCGCCTTTCAGTGACGTCCAGCAAGGTTCCCATAATGGCCGGACGCCCCTGGTATTCCACCTGCCGGGACAAGGATTCCACATAGATTGTCGATCCGTCTTTGCACAGACCTTTAAAATAACTGCGTGATGGTAAGCCTTCTCCGGCCAGGCGGCGTTCAATGATCCCACTGATGCGGTCGCGGTCTTCCGGATCTACGAGGTCCGCGGAGCCCAGATGATCGATCAATTCATCGGGGGTGTAGCCGAAGGCCTGGGCCAACATCGGGTTGACGTAGCGGAATTTGCCGTCCTGAATCACATAGACGCCCGCCAGAGACGCCTCGGTGACGATCCGGTAGCTGGCTTCACTCTGCCGCAGCGCCGCCTCCACCTGCCGGCGCTCGGTAATGTCCTCCTGAACTGTAACCCAACACTTACTCCCGGCGATTTCCAGAGCGCTGATCCGGGCTTGGGTAAAGAATGGGGTTCCGTCTTTCCGGCGGTTCCTGACCTCCCCGGACAAGATGCGTTTCGTCTTCAACTGCTCGACCATTTCCTGGGCAAACCTGAGACTCTCCGCGGCAGAAAAATCATTGAGCCTGGAGGCGGATTGCCCGATTAATTCCCCCGGCTGATACCGGAACATGGCATCGAAGGCCGGGTTGGCATAAATAATCTTGCCGTCGGCGTCAGTTACCATGACCCCTTCCGTCATGCTCTCCAGCACCCGGGTCTGGGTTTGCAGGGCCTCTTCAGCCCTTTTGCGTTCCGTAATATCCCGCACCGAGCAAATCAGCCCGGAAGGATTCCCCTGCTCATCGGTGACCGGGGTCCTAATCACCTGGAACCACCTCGGGCCGCCCTTCCCGGTGGCATACTCATCCTGGACGAGGCTCATACCAGTTGCCATCACTTTACGATCATCAGCCCAATACCTCTCCGCCTCCGGCCGCGGAAAGAGATCGAAATCAGTCTTACCAATAATCTCCTCTTCGCTTTTCCCCAGCATAAAACAGAAGGCCGGATTGACGGCCCGGTAAACCAAATCCCGGTCTTTCAGCAACAGTAGGTCGGGGGTGGCTGAAAACACCACGTTCACCAGTTTTTTTTGGTCCTGGAGTTCTTTTTCCGCCCGTACCCGTTCGGTAATGTCCAGCAAGGTGCCCACAATGGCCGGCCGCCCCTGGTATTCCACCACCCGCCCGAAGGACTCGCATAGAATCGCCGTTCCGTCCCGATGGAGCCCCCGAAAGGTATAATGCACCGCCTCCAGTTCACCGGAGAGCCGCCGCCGGATGTTCGCCAGGACCAGAGGGAGGTCGTCCGGGTGAATCAGGTCTCTGGACGCCACCGCCCCGGTCATGATTTCTTCAGGCTGGTAGCCGAAAATCTGGGCCATGGTGGAATTCACATACGCGAACCCCCCGTCCTGAATAACATACACCCCGGCCAAAGACCCTTCCGTGACCGCGCGGTAACGCGCTGCACTCTCTTCCAGGACTTTTTCCGCTTGCTTGCGCCGGTCGATATCCCGGAACACCGCCAAGACGCAATCCCTCCCCCGGAACCGGATCGGTTTAAGATCCGCTTCCACCCAGAAAACTCGTCCGGCCCGATCACGGGCCTGCCATTCAAAGAACTGGGGGCTCCCGGCCGCCGCCTTGGCCGGCAGGCTCAAAGCCGGCTCCGGTTGGGACCCGGGCCCGCCGCCAGATAAAGCCGTCACCTTCAGCTGCCGGGCTTCCTCCGGGGTGTAACCGAACATCTCGCACATCCCCCGGTTGACCTCCAGAATCTCACCGGTCTCAACCTCATGAATCAGGATGGCATCGCTCATAGCATCGAAAATCGCCCGGCAATCTGCCTGAGAAATATTCATGGCGGGGCCTGCCCTCACATTTTCTTGCATTGCCACTTGCTTGCGCCCCCTACAGTCGATTCAGTGTAATCTATAATTTATTAATGGTATTATCGCGCTAATTTGCCGATTTCCCAACAAAATCAGGATGGTTCCCCAGCTGCGGCCAGGAGCAGTTCCTGGGTCACCAGGTTTAACAAGCCCCAAACCGCATCCAGGAACCAGAACCGGTCCAGGTGGGCCGGCAAGGTAAACGAAACCTGGGCGGGGAACTCATCGTCCGCCTGCCATAAAATGACCTCCACCACCAGGCTGGGGAAGACCTCCAGCGCCAACGCGGCATCCCCGGCAGGTTTGATCTCGCCGTGCAGCTTTTTCCCGGCGATCAAAAAACCGGTTGCGTCCTGGCCGAAACGCCCTTCCAGCAGGCCTCCGGGCAGGCCGTGGTGTCCCCGGAAAAAGGTGGCCCCGCCCGGCAATTCCAACGGACTGATCCCCGGCCCCAGGCCCGCCGGGTCAAGGTGTAACAGGTACATCAAGGCCGTGAGGCAGACTCGGAATCCCGGCTCCGCCTCCGGCGCCCCGGCTACCTGCACCCGCCGCCGGGCCGGGAAAAGCAGCAGCGTCCGGTCCAGAAACGGCAGATGATACCCCTCCTCCTGATAGAGAACGCCGGTGCGCGCGGTTATTTCCTCGGGTTTGCGGTCCTCAAACTCTTTCCAGATCTCCTCGCTTACCTCGATGCATTTATCATACGCCATGTCTGTCCTCCGAATATGCCCACATCCACTCAGAAATGGTCACCACCGGGAGTCCGGTCTTCATATATCCTCCGTCCCAGACTTGCAACACCCGGACCCGAACCCCCACCGTTCGCTACCTCTCTGGTTTCGCCTGCCAAATCAAATTGAGACCTCTGCGAAAGTCTCTGACTCTATCCCTCCGAATCAAAATGTAGCGTAGGCGCCCTCGCCTGCGCCCAGATACAGTATGGACAGCCGAGGGCGGCTATCCTACATGAGACTTTCGCAGAGGTCTCAATTTAGAAGGTTGGGGCGACATCGTGTTATAGGTATAATATTAGCTAGCAAACAAAATACTTCACTTAGGCTGGATATGCAAAAATTCTTCTATCCTCGCAGTGTGGCCGTGGTGGGAGTCTCCGAAGACCCTGCCAACCTGGCCCAGGGAATTGTCGCCAATATGTTGCACTTCAAGTACCAGGGAAAAATCTTCCTGGTGGGACGCCGGCCCGGTACCGCCTTCGGCTTGCCGATCTTCCCGGGGCTGGCCGACCTTCCCGAGCCGGTGGACCTGGCGGTCATCCTGGCGCCGGCCCGGGTCGTGCCCTCCCTGGTGCGGGAATGCGGTGAACTGGGGATTTCCCGAGTCGTGGTGGAATCGGCCGGCTTCTCGGAGTTGAACGAGGCGGGACTGAGCCTGGAAGGGGAAGTGCGGGCGGCCCTTAAAGAGTACGGCATGCGTCTGGTCGGTCCCAACGGCCTGGGCCTGGTCAACCTGGACATCGGTCTGGCCCTGCCCTTCGCCGAGATCGGCTCCCGCCTTAGCCGGGGCCGTATCTCCATCATTGCCCAGAGCGGCGGGGTGGCCACCCATGTACTGGCCTGGATGACCAAAGAAGGCTTGGGCCTCAATAAGTTTTTGAGTCTGGGCAATAAACTCGACGTGGCCGAAAACGAGGTCCTGGGTTACCTCCTGGAGGACCCGGGCACCGCCGCCATTTATATCTACCTGGAAGGGATGGATGATGGCCGGGGGCTCCTGGAGGTGGCTGCTAAGGCCGCCAAGCCCATCTACCTGCATCTGGCCAACGTGGGGCCGGAGACGGCCGCCATCGCCCAGTCGCATACCGCCTCCCTGACCACCGATGAGCGGGTGTTGGAGGCCGCCTGCCGGCACAGCCGCATCATCCGGGTCAAGACCCAGGCCGAGTTCCTGAACGCCGTCAAATTGGTGGACCAGCCCCCGGTTCGGGGCAACCGCGTGGTGGTCTTTTCCCGTAGCGGCGGCGAGGCGGTGGTCGCGGCCTATGCCTGCCGCCAGTTCGGCTTCACCCTGCCGGCCCTGTCCAAAGCCCTGGTACAGGAGATTAAAGAGCGTTCCCGGGCCGGCGTCATCCACCCCGACAACCCCATCGACCTGGGGGATATCTTTGATTTAACTGTTTATACGGATATCATGGCCGCGGTGTGCCGGGACCCCGAGGTGGACGCGGTGCTGTTCCATTACGGCCCCATCGCTGAGTTTGAACAGGAAGCCGCCCATGAGATGGCCCGGCGTATGGTAGAGTTGGCCCGGGAAGCGCAAAAACCCCTGGCGATCACCGTGATCTGCTCCCCGGATGAAGAGGACTATCTCCGGGACACCCTGGGGGTGCCGGTCTTTCATTTTCCCGAGGACGCGGTGGCGGCCCTGGCGTGGAGCCGTGACCTGGCCGCCCGGGGAAAAATCCTCAGCCCTCCGCCCCCGCCTCCTTTGCCTTCGGCCGCCGCCATTGCCGAAACCTTGACAGGCCCCAACCCGGAGGGTTTTCTCCCCCTGGCCCAGGCCCTCAGTGTCATCGAATCCCTAGGCATCTCCCTGGCCCCCTGGGAGGCGGCCGTCACCCCGGAAGAGGCGACGGCCGCCGCGGGCCGGATAGGATTCCCGGTAGTGCTCAAGCTCTCGGCCCCCAGCCTGATTCACAAAACCGACGCCGGCGCCGTGGAACTGGACTTGCACGATGCGGCCGCGATGCAAAAAGCCTTCGGCCGGCTGGCCCAGGTGGCCCGGAGCTTTCTCCCGCCCCGGGAGGCCTGGCAGGTCGTGGTCATGTCCCAGGTGGCCG
>Ga0351888_1259_pt1 | contig 16587 bp, 12 predicted proteins | sample TotcelFGM3001M13_FD_206770 | JGI IMG/M metagenome (GOLD analysis project Ga0351888, IMG submission 206770) | Enriched cells from coal bed in the Powder River Basin, Montana, United States - Total cells FGM rep3 HSBNCT.FGM.300.1.M13 ... | reverse complement strand
GTTCATGACCGCCGCCGATTTTACCCAGGTGGTGGAGGTGAAACTCCTGGGCGCCTGGAACCTGTACCGCGCCGCCCGGGAACACGGTTTGCGCTTCATGGTCATGCTATCTTCCATTACCGCAGTCAGGGGCAACGTCGGCCAGATTAATTACTGCGCCGGCAACCGGGCCATGGCCGCCCTGGCCCACGTCGTCGCCGCCCGGCAGCCGTCGGTGCGGGCCAAGGCCTTAATGCTGCCGCCCATCGAAGGCGCCGGCATGGCTGACGACCCGGAGTTGCGGGAACTGATGAAACTCAAGGGCATGGGAGAATCGTTTATCACCGTCAATGAGCTGGCCGAACTGTTCTACCGTGAACTCTTCATAGGTCCGGCCCAGGAGCATTGGGTCATGCCCATCCGCACCCTGCCGCAACTCAAAACGGTCCGGCTGGATATGGAGGAACGCCCACCCGCCCCGGGATATATCAGCGCCGCCGGAGTGGCCTTCCGGGACCACGAATTCCCCATGATCCAAACGATCCACCATTTGGAGTTCGGGACGGGGACAATGGAGGCCGGCCGCACCTTCTCCCTGGACCACGACTTGTGGATGGAAGACCACCGGCCCTTCAAATTCATGAAGCACCCCTTTGTTTCGGGCGTCATGGCCCTGGAAACCTTCATGGAGGCCGCCAGCCTGCTTTGCCCCAACCTGTCCCCGCTGGGAGTGCGCCAGGTCAAATACTTGGACATCCTAGAGTGTCCGCCGGGGGTCAACCGGGAGGCTCGCATCGTCTGCCGCCGCCTTCAGGAGAACCCCGGCAGGGAAGTGATCTGCGACGTGTCCATTTCCAGTCCGCATATCACCGGCGCCGGGCGGGTCCTGGACCGCTGGACCACCAACTACACCGGCCAGGTAATCCTGGGACTGCGCGGCCAGCCGCTGCCCGACTGGCCCGGCTTCACCGTCAAGCCCGAAGAACTTGACAGCGCCCAGTTCGACGAGAAGGGCATGCTGCTGTTTTACAAAAAATACAGTAACTTCGGGGATCGCTACCAGGTGCTCCAAGGCCTTGACGGCTCTAGCAGCGGCGTCATCCGGGGCCGGACCCTTTTTAAACAGATGAATGACTTCGCCGGATTGACCGAGGTCCGCTACCAGTACTCGCCTTACCTGCTTGAGGCCCTGAAGCATCTGGTGAATTCTCACCTGCTGTTACGGGATGAAGAAGTGACCGCGGCCATGATTCCCTTCGCGATTAACGAAATGCGCTTTTCACGTACCTGCCGGCCCGGAGAGGAGATTGTGTTGGAGGGACGCCGCCGCTCCGAGGACAACGGGGAGTCATCCTGGGATATCCGGGCTATAGACGATGCGGGCCAGATCATCATGACGGTTAAGGGCCTCATCATGAAAAGTTTTTCAGCCTGAGGCCGCCATGGTTGATGCGACCGCGTCTCCATGGACCATCAGTCCATCGCCGCGCCGGCCGCGCCGGTCCGAGGCGGACGCACCCCAGGTGCTTTCCGGCCTGGGGCTGGGCGAGCCGGTGATTTACGCCTCAGACCTGGCAGGCGCCGGCGCCAAAGAGCGCCTGGTGCGGCGGCTGCTGTCCGGCCTGTCCGGCCAGGAGACGAATGCCCTCGGGCAGTCAGCGCCGGGGACGGTGAGTCTGGAGTTAACCGCCCTGGGCCGGCCGCGCCTGTTTCTGGGTGGGCAACCGGGTCCGGCGATATCGTTTTCTCAGGCCGCCGGTCGCATCTACGCCGCCATGACGCCTGCCGGCCAGGTGGGGGTGGACGCCGCCATGCCGGCGGAGTTCGCGGCGGGCTACCCCCTGGCCCGAGCCTTTCGGCACGTAGAGCTCGACTGGGCCAGGCCCTTAACAGGCTGCGACACCCCCGGCGCCGCAGCCTTGCTCTGGTCCCTGAAGGAGGCGGCGGTCAAGGCCCTGGGGGTGGGATTCCATTTCCTCGCCCCCCTGGCGGTGGAGGTTCTAAGCCCCAGACCCTGGCAAGGGGGATGGCGGGTCCTGGTGAAGGCCGGGCGGATTCTGCCGGCCTGGGCGCGGCCCGAAGCCGGCGGCTGGCTGGCCATTGCCCGGTATTATTGAAGATTGGCGGTACAGGTTTTCAACCTGTGCAGTTGTAGGGTGCGTCTTACGCACCAAGAATGGCGCGTGAGACGCGCCCTACGGATTTTAGTGCCGCTCGATGGTGCGTAAAACGCACCCTACCTTTCAGACCACCTCGCCATTGACAAATCCAGAATCATAGAGACGCAGCCGGGTGTGCGACCAGAGAGGGCGGACACACAGGTCCGCCCCTACGAGAAAATTGTGGTTGGTTGGAGGCCCTGCTCTCATGCCAGCCGGCCGCGGAAACGGATGATGCTGAGGCCCAGAAAAACCACTCCCAGCCCGGCCATGGCGGCCATTTGGGGCCACAGGGCCGCCAGGCCTCGCCCCCCCAGGAAGACGCCCTGCACGATGACAATGAAGTATCTCAGGGGATTGACGTAGGTAATATATTGGAAAATTACCGCCATGTTGGCGATGGGGAATATCAAGCCGGAGAGCAGAATGGCGGGGGTCAGGACGAAGGTGCCGGCCATTACCGCCTGTTGCTGGGTGGAGCAGGTCGTCGAAATCAGCAGGCCCAGGCCCACGGAACTGAGCAGAAATGCCAGGGTGCCGATAAGCAGCACCGCAACGCTCCCCTGAAACGGGATCTCAAACCAGAAGACGCCCATCAGGGTTATCAGGGCCACGTCCACCAGGGAGATGAGGATAAAAGGAATGGTCTTGCCGGACAGAAATTCCAGCGGGCTCAAGGGGGACACCAGGATTTGCGCCATGGTGCCGATCTCCCTCTCCCGCACCACCGAAAGGGCCGTGAGCATCAGACTCACCAGCATCACCACCATGGCGATGACCCCGGGGACAAAGGCGTTTTTGCTCTCCAGGTTGGGGTTGAGCCAGGCTCGCGGCTCGATCACCACCGGGGTCTGCAATTTATTGGGCAAATTTAGGTGCTTGAGCGTCTGGTGGAGCATCTCCCGGGCGTAATCGTTGAGTATCGTCCGGGTATATTTAGCCACAATCAAGGCGGTGTTGGAATCGGTGGCGTCCAGGATAATTTGCAGCGGCACCGGCTGGTTGGCCTCGATTTTGGCCCCAAAACCCTTCGGGATGCGCACCGCCAGGGTAATCCGGCTGCGGTCGATCAAATCCCGCATTTCCGCTTCACTGTTGATGGAATCCATCAGGCGAAAATATTCCGAGGCCGTGAACCGGGAAAGCAGGGACTCGCTGGCCTGGGTCCGGTCTTCGTCAAACACGGCGAAAGGCACCTGCCGGATGTCGAAATTGATGGCATAACCATAAATAACCAGTTGGACGATGGGCGGCAGGATCAGAAAAATCCGCAGCCGCCGGTCCCGCCAGACCTGAATGAATTCCTTTTTCACCATTTGCCAGATGCGTCGGCCCATTATGCTTACCTGATTTTTTTCACAGGGTGCCGCAGGGTAAGCAGCAGAAACGTAGCCGCGAAGGCCACCAGGATCAAGGCATCCGGCCATAAAATCTCCAGACCGATACCCTTTAAATAGATGCCCTTGGAAATGGTCACCAGATATTTTGCCGGCACCAGATAGGACAGTATTTGGAGCGGCCAAGGCATCAACGGGACGGAAAAGACAAACCCGGACAGCATGAGCGCCGGCAGAAATGTAATGAGCATCGCGGTCTGAAACGCCTGTAACTGGTTGGCCGAGGTGACCGATACCAGGAGACCTTGGGCCAGCATCACCAGGAGGTAAATGGCCGAAAGCCCGATTAACCAACCCAGGCTGCCGCGCAAGGGGACCTCAAAGAGAAAATGCCCCATGAGCATGGCCAGAGACAGCACCGCCATACTGACGCAGAAATACGGCGCCAGCTTACCCAGGAGCAGTTCTGATTTCTCCAGGCTGGTGGCGAACAGGCTTTCCATGGTGCCCCGCTCCACTTCCCGGACCACGGAGAGGGCCGACAGGATGGTGCCCACCATGGTCATGATGACTACGATGAGACCGGGCACGATAAAATTGATGCTCTCCAGGTCCTCATTGAACCAGAAGCGCCACTCGGGTTTTAGGCGCACTTCAAGCTGCGGGAACCCTTCCCGGTTCAGCCGGTCCCCCATTACCTGCTGGTTGAAATCGGCGCTGATGCTCTGGACGTAGCCGAGGATAATGTTGGCGGCGTTAGGTTCGGCGCCGTCCACCAGGGCCTGGATCGAGGCGGTGCGGCCCCGATGCAGGAGCCGGGTAAAATCATGGGGAAAGACTAAACCCAAACGCACCTTCCTGTCGGCGAGCAGGCGATCCAGGACCTCACTGCTGTCAACCGCCCCGGTCAGTTTAAAATAGGGCGAGCCCCGGAATTCGTTGAGATATTTGTCCGCCAGGTGCCCCCGGTCCCGGTTGTAGACCGCCACGGGCACGTCTTTAATGTTGAAGGTCAGGGCGTAGCCGTAGATCAGCAACTGAATCACCGGCAACAACATGATCATGATGAGACTGTGAGGGTCCCGGCGGATATGGATGAATTCCTTCCTGGCGATGGCCCAGGTGCGTCCCAGATTCATAGGCTCACACCCCTCGCACCCGGGAGATCATGGCGATAAAGGCGTCTTCAAGGGTGGGGGAAACCTGCTCCATCCGCCGGATGGAGATTTGCCGGGCGTTAAGGGCCTCCCTCACCATCTCCCGGGCTTGCGCCAGGTTAGTGGTGGCCGCGTGGAGGCGGTTGCCGAAGATCGCCGCGGTCATCACCCCGGGCAAGGACCGCACCACCTCAAAGGCCTCATCCAGGCGGTCGGCATAGATAGCCAGGATCTCGCCACCGATCGTGGCTTTGAGTTCCTGGGGGGTGCCCAGGGCAATGAGGCGCCCTTGATACAGGAGGGCCAGATGGTCGCAGAACTCATCTTCATCCAGATAATGAGAGGTTACCAGGGTGGTCACCCCGGCGTCGGCCATGTCATAGATCAAATCCCAGAATTTCCGGCGGGAAACCGGGTCGACGCCGCTGGTAGGTTCGTCCAAAAAGAGGATGGCAGGTTCATGGAGGATGGCCGAAGCCAACGCCAGCCGCTGCCGCAAACCCTTGGCCAGGTGGCGGGTCAGGGAGCGGCGTCTCTCCGACAGGTCCATGCGGTCCAACAGTTCCCCGGCGCGCTCCCGGCTTCTGGCGGGGGACAATCCGTAAATACCGCCGAAAAAAAGCAGGTTCTCCTCCACCGTCAAGTCTTCATAGAGGGAGAAGCGTTGTGACATATAACCGATTTGCCGCTTGATCTGCTTGGCCTGGCGCACCAGGTCCAGTCCCGCCACCTTCCCGGACCCGGAGGTGGGATACAACAACCCGGTGAGCATATGGATCGTGGTGGACTTTCCCGCCCCGTTGGGACCTAAAAAGCCGAAAACCTCGCCCCGGCGCACCTGAAAACTTAAACCATCCACGGCCGAAAAGTCCCCGAAATGGCAGGAGAGGTTCTTGACCTCGATGGCAAAGTCGGTATCCATCACTTCTCCTGCCGGGCCATGGTCTGCACGAAGATATCTTCCAGTCCGGGTTCGACCTCGGAAATCCGCACCGCGGTGATCCCGGCCTGGCGAAGGGTCTGTTCAACGAGGCCCACCGCGGCCTCGGCCCGGTCCACGGTGAGCACTATCCGGTCACCCATGGCCAGTACCTGGCGGAGGTAAGGCTGGCCGGTGAGCACCCTCCGGGCCGCCCGCAGGTCCTGCGTCCGCAACTCCAGCAACTCTCCGGCAAACGCCTCTTTGAGGGCCTGGGGGCTGGCGGCCATCAGGAGCCGGCCCTGATGCATCAGACCCACCCGGTCGGCCCGTTCGGCTTCATCCATATCCGGCGTGGCCAGGACGATGGTGACGCCGGTTTTCAGGAGTTCATGCAGGATAAGCCAAAATTCCTGCCGGGAAACCGGGTCCATGCCCGAGGTGGGTTCATCCAGAAGCAGCAAGCGGGGCTGGTGTACCAGGGTACAGATGAGACCCAATTTTTGGCGCATCCCGCCGGAAAGCTTGCCGGCCGGGCGGTCCTGGAAAGGGGTGAGATTGGCGAAGGCCAGCAATTCCGGCAGGCGCTGCCGCCGCTGGGCCCGGTCCACCCGGCAGAGATCAGCATAAAAGCGGATGTTTTCCGCCACCGTGAGGTCGTCATAGAGGCCGAAGCTTTGCGGCAGGTAACCCAGCCGCTCGCGCAACTGCCGGGTTTGCCGCAAGGTGTCGAATTCCCATAACCGGGCCTGGCCTTCATCCTGGGGCAAAATGCCGCTCAACATCCGCATGGTGGTGGTCTTGCCGGCGCCATCCGGTCCCAAGAGGGCAAAGACCTCGCCCTGGAATACTTCCAGGTTGAGGCGATCCACCGCCACCCGGAGCCCGAAACGCTTGGTCAACCCGGTTGCTTGGAGACAAATTTCAGGATTATGGCTTTGCAAGGGAGATAACTGCCTCGGCCGGCATGCCTATTTTCAGCACTCGCTGGGGATTGGGCAATTTAATCCGGACGCGATAGACCATGGTTACCCGCTCCCGGTAGGTCTCCACCGTCTTCGGGGTAAATTCGGCTTTCGGGGAAATAAACGAGATGACGCCGGAATATTTTTCTCCGGGAGCCCCATCGATGCTAATGTCGGCCTTCTGGCCGTAGGTCACCTTCCCCAGGTCCTTTTCCGGCAGGTATCCCTCAAACCAAACGTGGTCCAGGTCACCCAGGGTAATGATGGTGGCGCCCACCGCGGCTAATTCGCCGGGATTGGCCGACCGTGCCAGAACCAGGCCGCCCACCGGGGAGATCAGGGTGGCATAACTCAGGCGCAGTCGGGCTAATTCCAAAGCCGCCTTGGCCTGGCGGAGCTCCGCATCTTTGATCTTCTTGGGGCCGGGCGTGGCGTCTATGGCCTCCCAGGCTCCTTGGGCCGCATCCACCTCATGGCGCAAGACCTTATCATCGAGCTTGGCCACCACCTGGCCGGCCTTGACCTCCTCTCCCGCTTCCACCGAGATTGACTCGATGCGGCCGGGGACTTGAAACGCCAGATCGGTCTCGGTCGCCTCGATGTGCCCCGCCAGCCTTATTTCATTTTTCGGTTGTTCCTGGCCCGGCCACAGCGACCCGCAGGCCGCGGGACTCATCAAGCCTAATACCAACGTGATCATGAGAATGCGTTTCACTGTGCGCCGCTCCCGGTTGCCTGGACCCGAAATTACCATCCGACAACTATCTTTGCAAGTTAGATAAGTTGCTATTTAATCTCATATACCCTGTCGCGCCACCGGCGTCAAGGGCCGGAGTCTGGCCCCGGGAGGCTTTATTCAGACTCAAGACGTGGGCCTGAAAATGTTGACCATTGCAATCCATCCTTTCGTGGTTATCTTGAAACAATGATCTGGACTAGGGTAAAACTATCCATACCGACAGGAGGACGGATGAAAAAGTTATCATTATGGGTGTTGGTTTCTCTCTGCCTGAGCTCGTTACTGGCGAGCGCCGCGCTGGCGGCGCGCACGGACCGGATGTGTTACGACTTTGATTCCCGGACGGCTCGGGTAAAGGAGCGCATCGCCTTTAACGAAAAGATGCTTTATGATGATCTGGCAGGGCTCAAACAAGACCGGGTCCGAACTCAGGGAAACCCGAGGCTGGCCTCGGCGGACGAAAAATTAAGCCTGGCGATTCGGTTGTGTAATGACGCCCTCAGTCAGGTGCAGGTTCTGAGAGACAGGGTGCCCCGGGAGATCGACTGCGGCGACCGGCACCGCGCCGTGCGCCGGCAAATGGACGCCGAGGTCACGGCACTCACGGACGTGGAAGGCAAGCTCTCGAACCTCAGCATTATCGTCAATCAGTACCGGACCCTGAGGTTAGAGGCCGCCACCATGATCCAAAACATAGAGGGCGGCTCGCGTTACTAGTCGCGGCGGCTGATTTGGGGAAGAGGGCTAAGTGCAAAAGCCCTTACCCTCTTCCCAAAGCCCTCCCCCAATCCCTTATGTTAAAAAGCCGAAACCTGTGCCCCGGCTTTCTTTTTCAGGCTGGTGGTCATAGGCGTCTTGCCTGTGCGCCAGCATTGCCTCCTTCCGTAGGGGCGACCCGCTGGGTCGCCCCAATAAATTTCCATATTGGGACCACCTTACCCGAGAGCCCGCATCTGAACTTGAATTTTTTTAAAAGGTCCATTAAAGTGGTTTTGATAATTTCTTAATATTTCTCTGGTAACCCAGCCACTGAAGGACTATCGATGGACCCTGCCCCGCAGCCGCGCCCCCTCATCTTCATTTCTTACAGCCATCTGGACACTGTCTCGAAAGACCTGTTGCTGCGCCAACTCAAGGTTTTGGAAAGCCAAGCCCGCATAGAAGCCTGGTCTGATAGCCGCATAGAGGTAGGAGATGACTGGGAGGCCAAAATTCAGGCGGCCATGGCCCAGGCCAGCATTGCGATACTGCTGATCTCCGACAATTCCCTTACTTCTGACTATATCCTGACCAAAGAAGTACCCTTTCTCCTGGAAAGGCGTTGCTCTGATGGGCTTCACTTTATTCCCGTGATTGTCGAACCATGCGCCTGGGGCGCGATTGATTGGCTGAAGGGTATCCAGGCTTACCCCGGTGGCAAAAAGTCCCTGGCAGAATTACCCAAACCGCGCCGGAAGAGAGCTTTGGCCGCCTTCACTGAAAAGGTGGAGGAATTTATCAAACTGGCGAGACCGAGACTTACCTCTGCCGGGTATATCCATACCCAAATCAATATTTCCCGACTGCCATCCACCAGCCCCCTCCTATTTGGCCGGGATGAGGTCCTGGAGCAACTTGATCGGGCCTGGGATAACCCGCACTGTAATATCCTCGAACTGGTGGCTTTTGGTGGAGTGGGCAAGACCTCCCTGGTAAACAAGTGGCTCCTGGGACTGGCGGAGCAAGACTACCGCGGCGCCACCCGGGTCTATGCCGAGTCCTTTTACAGCCAGGGAGCCAGGGAAGGGGGGCAGGCCTCGGCCGACACCTTCATCCAAACGGCTTTGAAGGACTTTGGAGATGCCGATCCCACCGTGGGCTCCTCCTGGGACAAGGGCCTGAGGTTGGCAGACTTGATGCGCCGGGAGCGCACCCTCCTTATCCTGGATGGCCTGGAACCCTTGCAGTACCCCGCCGGTGAAATGAAGGGCCGCCTCAAGGACCCGGCCCTTCAAACCCTGCTCAAGGAACTGGCCATCTCCAACCCCGGGCTTGTCATTGTCACCACCCGCCTGGAGGTAGATGAACTCAAGGGCTACACCCAGAGCCGGGACCCGGCAAAAGACCCTCCGGTGACTGTAATTGATTTGGAAAACATTACTGAGGAAGCCGGAGCGGACTTACTCGAATATCTGGAAGTAAAAGGCCAACGCCGGGAATTGATAGAGGCCGCGCGGGATTTTAAAGGCCACGCCTTGGCCCTGACTCTTTTAGGCCGGTATTTGGCAGTGGTCCACGACGGGGATATCCGCCGCCGGAATGAGATTCCGGCCCTTACCGAGGAAGAGGAAAAAGGCGGCCACGCCCGGCGGGTCATGAAAGCCTATGAAACCTGGCTTCAGGACCGGCCGGAACTGCTGGGAATCCTGCGCCTCATGGGACTTTTCGACCGCCCTGCGGAAGCTGGGGCCATAAAGGCCGTTAGAAAGAATCCGGCCATCGAGGGCCTTACTTACCACCTTGCCAAATTGCCGAGAGACAAGTGGAAGTATGCCATCAAAGCCCTTCGTGACCTCCGCCTCCTGGATGCCATTGACCCACACAACCCATATTCTCTGGACTGCCACCCCCTGGTGCGGGAGTATTTCGGCGAGCGGCTGCAAACTGATTATCCCGAATCATGGCAAAAAGGCCATAGCCGCCTGTATGAATATTATAAAAATCTGGCGCCGGAGTTCCCGGACACCCTGGAAGCCATGGCCCCGCTGTACGCCGCCGTGACCCACGGCTGCCCTGCTGGCCGCCAGCAGGAGGCCCTGAATGTGTACTGGAGAAGGATTTGCAGAGGAACGGAAGTTTTCAGTAGCAAGAAGCTAGGGGCCATGGCGGCGGACCTAACGGCCCTTGCAGCCTTTTTCGAGCCACCCTGGAAAACCCCGACGTCCTCCCTCCCCGCCGCCGATCAGGCCTTCTTGCTAAATGTCGCCGGTTTTGGGCTCTATGGCCTGGGTCGGTTAACGGAGGCTCAGGAGGCCATGCAGGCGGGGTTGGAGCGACGTATTACCCAAGAATCATGGCAAAATGCCTCCTTTGTGGCCCAGAATCTCACGAACATTGCAGTACTCCGGGGTGAGTTGGAGCAGGCAGAAGCTCTGGCCCGGCAGGCTCTGGGCCTGGCAGAGCGCAGCGCTGAAGAAAAGGTAGAGAAAATAAATTCTCAAACCTGCATAGCAAATGTTCGGCACCAGCGCGGTGCTGGGCCGGAAGCTAAGGGAATCTTTCGCCATGCCGAGGCCCTACAAAAGGAGCTACCGCCGAATGAGCCCTACCTTTATTCCGTCCGGGGCTTTTGGTTCTGCGACCTGCTCCTGGATCAGGGGCAACGCCAGCAGGTGCTCACTCGGGCCGGTCACACCCTGGTTATCGCCCAAAAAAATTTAGGGAAAGGCCTAGGGCTTCATGACATCGGCCTGGACCACCTCTCCCTGGGGCGGGCCTATCTGGCCAAATTGCTTGAGGAAGGCGAGAGGAACCTGAGCCAGGCAGCGGGGCACTTCAACGAAGCGGTGAACTTTCTCCGTCAGGCTGGAGCGCAGCACTATTTAGTGCGGGGCCTGCTGGGACGAGCGGCGTTTTTTCAGGTGACCGGGGACTCGCCCCAGGCCCACCGGGACCTGGAGGAGGCCATGGAGATGGCTCAGCGGAGCGGTATGCGGCTCTATGAGGCCGACGCCCATTTAGAATACGCCCACCTGCACCTGGCCCAGGGGGAGAAAGAAGAGGCCCGCCAGTCCCTGGCCATCGCCAAGGAAATGATCCAGCAGATGGGCTACCACCGCCGGGACCGGGAGGTTAAGGAGTTGGAGGAGCAGTCGTAAGGCGCGCATTGCGCACCGAATTTTTCTCCAAGGAGCTATCGTGGACCCGGACAAACAGGCTGAATTCTTGCTGAAACACTACCAGGACACCTTCAAGCACCTACTCTACCATTGGAAGGTCCGCAACCGCCTGTTCGCCTTCATCCTGGCGGTCCTGGCCCTCATGACCCTGGACACTTGCAGCCCCGGGACCCTGGCTAACCTGCTGAACGCCTACCTCCTGAAAAAGATAAGCGTCCCCGGACAGACGGTGTGCGGCCTGAATTTCGCCGCTATCGGCTCCCTCATCTGGTTCATCCTGCTCTGCCTGGTGATCCAGTATTACCAACGTTCCATCCACGTGGACCGGCAATACCGTTACCTGAACGGGTTGGAGCACCAATTGTGCGATCTCCTTGGGGGGCCGTACATCACCCGGGAAGGCCGGGCCTACCTCAGCCGCACCGGGGTCTATGACCAGTCGCCGACCCCAGCCACAGAACCCGAGGTCAAACAGGACCAGCGCCCCTTGCTCCTCAAGGCCGTGGGGCCGGTCTACACCCAGGTCTTTCCTATCTTCTTGATCTTGTTCGTTGCTTTAAGGTTGAAGCTGGAAGGCTTTCCGCCCAAGGGGCTAAGCGGCGGAATTAATTTCTTCATCTGCCTGGCCCTCATCGGGTTCAACTGCCTTTATCTGGTCTGGGTCTGGAGAAAGCGCTGATAACTATGGTTTCCAGTTTTCGGTGAAATTTATTGTAATATAAATATGATATTAAGGCTTGAGCTACCAACAAAACAAAGGGCGGCCCAGCGAGTCGCCCCTACAATTTTTCCCATAAGGGCAAAGGGCGCAAGCCCTTTCCCCCTCCCCCAAAATCCTCAACTCCCCCGTTCAAATCATAGCGTTTCAGTTTGCGCCACAGGGAGACCCGGTCGATCCCCAGGATTTCCGCCGCCTTGGTCTTGTTGCCGTTCACCTGCTTGACAACCCAGTCGATGTACTCCTTTTCATTGGCTTCCAGGGTGTTTAATTCCCGCCGCTGGTAGCGCTGCACCTGGAAGATAGGCTGCTGGAAATCCAGGGGCAGGTGCTGCATCTCGATGACGCTGCCGCTGCACAGGGTCACGGCCCGCTCCATGATATTCTCCAACTCCCGGATATTGCCCGGGAATTCGTAATGGAGCAGCACGTCCATGACCTCGTCGCTGATCCGGTCGATCTTTTTATCCTGGGCCTCGGCAAACTTCTGGAGGAAGTGCCGGCACAGGAGAGGAATGTCGTCCTGGCGCTCCGCCAGGGTGGGCACGTGCAGGGTAACCACGTTGATGCGGTAGTAGAGGTCCCGGCGGAAGTTGCCGTGCTCCACCTCCCCTTTCAGATCTTTGTTGGTGGCGGCCAGGACCCGGATGTCCACGGGGATTTCGTTGGTGCCGCCCACCCGCATCAGAGTTTTGTCCTGGAGGACCCGGAGCAGCTTGACCTGCATGGAGGTAGGCATATCCCCGATTTCATCTAAGAGGATCGTGCCCCCCGAAGCCGCCTCCAGCAGGCCCTTTTTGACTCCCCGGGCCCCGGTGAAGGCTTCTCTTTCGTGGCCGAAGAGCTCGTTGGCCAGCAACTCTTCGCTGAAGGCCCCGCAGTTGATGGCCAGGAAGCGGTTCTCGGACCGCGGGCTGAGGTGGTGGATGGCCTTGGCCACCAGCTCCTTGCCGGTACCCGTCTCTCCCAGGATGAGCACCGTGGCGTCGGCGGGTGCAATCTGCTCGATGGTCTGTTTCAGGAGGTCGATCTTGGGGCTTTTGCCCACCAGGAAGGGCACGGTCTTCTGGCTCTGGACCTGGCGCTTCAGTTCGGTAACTTCCTGGCGGAGCGAGCGTTTTTCCATGGCCTTGGCCACCAGGATGCGCATCTCGTCAATCTTGTAAGGCTTGGGCAGGTAATGATAGGCCCCTTTCTGCATGGCCTCCACCGCGGTGGACACGGTGGCAAAGCCGGTGATCATAATGACTTCGGTGTCCGGCGAGAGTTCCTTGGTGCGCTCCAACACCTGCAAGCCGTCCACCTGCTGCATCTTCAGGTCGGTCATGACCAGGTCGAATTCTTGTTTTTCCAGGGCCTTAAAGGCCAGGGCGCCGCTTTCCACCGCCACGGTATCATACCCTTCTTTCTTGAGCACGTGCTCCAGGTTTTCCCGAGCGATCAGTTCATCTTCGACTATGAGAATCTTGCCCCGCCTCATGATACGGCCCTCTCTGACTTGACCTCAGGGTTATAAGGCATCCGGATGGTAAACCTGGTGCCCTCCCCGTGTTTGCTCTCCACCGCGATGCGGCCGTGGTGCTTCTCGATAATGCCGTAAACGATGGACAGCCCCAGGCCGGTGCCCACCCCCACTTCTTTGGTGGTATAAAAAGGATCAAAAACCCGGTCCAACTCCTCCTTGGGGATACCTACTCCGGTATCTTCGATGGTGATGATGGCTTCATGGTGCGCCGGGTCGGCGGCGGCGGCGATGCGGATTTCCCCGGGTGGTTCCTTAATGGCCTGGATGGCGTTCATCAGCAGGTTGAGCAAGACCTCTTGCATGCGCTGGGCGTCCAACTCCAGGATCAGGTCCCAGGGGACCTCGTCCACCAGGTCAACCCCCGGCGGCACCTGGCTGGAGATGAGCCGGATGGAGCGCTTGACCACGTCCTCCAGGGGAATGAGCTTGAGGGAGAATTCCTGCACCCGGGAGAATTCCAGGAGCCCCTTGACGATATCCCGGGCCCGATAGACCTCCTGCTCCACGTTGTTCAACATTTTGCGGACGAACTCCAGGTCCGCTTGATCCAGTTCCTCCAGGATAATCTGGCAGGACGTGGAGATGTTGTTGAGGGGATTGTTCAGCTGGTGAGCGATCCCGGCGGTTAAGACCCCCAGAGAAGACATCTTCTTGCCCTGCACCAACTGGTCCTGACGCCGTTCCAGTTCCGCCACCATGCGGTTGAAGGCCTCTACCACCCGCTGGGTTTCGTCCCGGGTGTCCAGGACCGGCAGGGGCTTGAAATCCCCCTGGGCAATGCGTTTGGTGGTGTTTTCAATCACCCGCAGGGGCAGAATAATCTTGCGGTTGACGATGTAGATTATAAACCCCATGAAGGCCAGGAAGACCACCACGGAGACCAGGAGCTGGGTTTTCAAGGTGGTGATGATTTCCAGAATCCTGAGGCGCTCGAAGGCCACCAGCTGGACCGAGAGGTCCACCAGGGCCTTCCCCCGGGTCCGCAGCTGCTCTTCCAGGCCCCGGCTGTCCGGTTGGCCCCGTACCCCGGGTCTGGCCAGTTGATCCATCAGTCCTTGGTAGTCGATCAGGTCCCTCTTAAAGGTATCCATCTGGGAAGCCACTCTCAGGTTCTTGACATCGGCTACGATCGTGGTCAGAAGCTCCAGGGCTTTTTGGGTATAGGCCTGGTTCTGCTTAAAATCCTCATCCTGGCCATAGAGGAGATAATTCTTCTCGTAGCGGCGGGTTTCCAGCACGATTTCCCGCAAATCATCAGCAATCTGAACCACGTGCTGTTTAAGTTCGATGGCGTGCAGGTAATGGTAGGAAAACCCGCCGATGAAGCCGATGGCCAGGACGCAGGCGGTAAATCCCAAAATTACCTTCTGGCGTATATTCAGATACAAGCGATGCCTCCTGGAGGACAAATAAAGCCGGGCCCCTGAGCCGGAAAACCCGGAATCTCGACCCTATATACTGTCATCCGTTGATTTTTGCAACACTCTTCGTGGCCTAGAGAATCATTCTGGACGTCCTCATGGGAGAAGCCCTCCCCTCCCGCACCGAATCCGGCGCCGCCAAAGTTCCCTTAACTTTCCATTAGTTTGCCATGCTTTGCTGCATTTTGCAACACGATTACACTGCCATAATGCCGAAAAAGACCGGCTGATTTTTCGAGGTTTGGGTGAGCCAGTTTTCCAGCCCCACCTTCTTGATTTCAATAATGTCCTTGCCGTAGCCTACCAGTTCCCCATTCTGGAAACAGTAGGATTCCACCTGATAACGGCCTTCGGTGGCGGCGGGCGGAAACCGGAAATAATGCTTATAGAGCTTGCCTTCGGAGATCTCCAGGCGGGCCGGGTCTTCAACGATGTTGTAGAGGGTGGCCCGCTCCTTGATCTTGAGCAACCCCTGCCAGACTATCGCCTCATCCTCCGGGGCGGCCTCGCCCCGGATCAGGTGCAGCTTCATTTTGCCCCGCACCGCGGGATAGCCCAGTTCCAACTGCTGGGCGGTTTCTTGGGAGATAATCTGGTCCAATGGTTTGCTGGAATGGACCTTATAAATGAAAGGGGAATTGGTAACCTCGTACTGCTTTACGGTCATCCAGAGAGGACCGACCTTGCCCTTGACGGAGAGCTTAATGGCTTCCTCTTTTTCGGCGGTGAGTTTGATGACGACATCGGACCCGGGCACCGGATTAACCCCGAAGAAGAAGATCTTATCCCCGGAGTAGGACAGGCCGATTTCCACGACGTTTTTCGAGGCCGAGGTAATCACTTTTTGTTGGGCCTCAGGGCTGACGGCCAGGGCCGACGCCCCCCAAAAGCAGACCAGGCAGCAGGCCAGGCAAAGGATCGAGAGCCGTTTCATCTTAGTGCCCCCCTCCCTTGGCCGGCGCCAGGCTCACCAGATCGCTGGGGGTGAGCACCAGGTCCAGGAAGAGCTTGACGGTTAAGGCCAGCACGATGATGGCCAGCAGGATGCGGATCTGCTCACCCTTGAGGCGTTTGCCCGCCACCGCCCCGAACTGGGCCCCGATGGTGGAACCGCTCAGGAGGATCAAGGCCAGCAACAGGTCGACGGTGTGGTTGACGATGGCCTGCTGGAGGGTGACGTTGGCCGAAGTGAGCACGATCTGGAACAGATCGGTGCCGATGGCGGCGATGGTAGGCATGCCGATGATGTAAATCATGGCCGGAACCATGATGAAACCGCCGCCGACGCCCAGGATGGCCGCCATGATGCCCACGATGGTGCCGATGGCGAAGGGGAAGATGGCCGAGGTGTGAAGCCCTGAACGTTCAAAGTTCATTTTTAGCGGCAACTTGTTGAAGATCCTGGTGAGGCTGGACTCCTTCACCGGGGCTGGCGTAGTGTCTTCGACGGTGACGCCTTTGCTGCGGCGAATAGTGCGCCAGCTCTCGATGAACATGGCGCCGCCCACCAGGCCCAGCATGAGCACATAGGTTACGGTCATGACGAACTCAAAGTTCCCCATGGCCCGCAAGACCTTGACCAGTTGCACCCCGATGGTGCCGCCGAAGATGCCGCCGGCCAGGATCACCAGACCCATCTTGAAGTCGACATTGCCCAAACGCCAATGGGCAAAGGCCCCGGAGGAGGCTGCGGCCACGATCTGGTTGGAGTCCGAGGCGGCGGCCACCGCCGGCGGGATACCGATCATCATCATCAGCGGGGTGAGGAGAAAGCCACCACCCACCCCGAA
>Ga0351888_1257_pt1 | contig 16794 bp, 15 predicted proteins | sample TotcelFGM3001M13_FD_206770 | JGI IMG/M metagenome (GOLD analysis project Ga0351888, IMG submission 206770) | Enriched cells from coal bed in the Powder River Basin, Montana, United States - Total cells FGM rep3 HSBNCT.FGM.300.1.M13 ... | reverse complement strand
GAGAGTCGTCCTGTCGCCGCCGATTGAACATGGTCGTTATGCTCACTAGTTCCGGTTGGTTGATACCGAGGATCGTTTCCAATGTTCGCGCTCTGCCACTCGTCCTGCACAGTCGACACCCGGCGGGTCAATGCCGCCTTGGTCGCCACCGGCATCATGTTGGTCGCCCTGCCTGCGTGGGCACAACCGCGAGGCGTGAAGGAAGGGGAAGTGATCGAGGCGGCACCGGCTGTTGCCCCCAATATCTATAAGGCGACTGCAGTCAAGCGAGACGGTAAAGTGATGATTCACATATCCGCCCGGGAAACACGGCTTCGAAACAAAGAGCCGGACGACAAGGAGACCAAAGACTGGATTGACTGCTGGACCGAGATGGCCCCACTCGTATTCGACGAACAGATTCGAGCCTACAAACCGTCGGGCGACAGAATCAACGAAACCGCGATACTGAGGGCGTTGGCAAAACCAGTTGCCGTAGCCTGTTTTCAGCGGACGCATAAGAGCGATCCAAAAGTGCCCGATCCCTTTTACACGGGGCTGTTTCGAGACAATGTCGTGATCTTTGTATTTGAGGCAAAGTACTGGCTCCGGTAGGATGCATACGTCGCGCAAAAAACGGCATAATCGGATGCAAGCGAGCCGCCGATTGGATTGTTGCTAGATGGATGATCGCTCGCGGCGGCCGATTGATCCGGGGCGTTCGGCAACAAAGGAGGAACCTATGGCACGAAAGCAAGATATCAACCCTGGAGCAGGTGCCGCTTGCGTGACCGTCGATGTTATTGTTGGACTAGCGACTCAGAGTTTGTCGGGCGGTCTCATCGCGTTTGTCGGTCTTGCGGGTGTTTTAGCCGCTCTCCGGCCGCTGACGGCGTCAATAATGACAAACAAAAATTCGGCTTACTCCTGGTCCATGGCCGACATGGGCAGGCCGTGACCGGGCTTGTTGGCGTAGATCAGCCAGTAGGCCACCGGGATGACGAACAGGGTGAACACGGTCGAGGCGAGCAAGCCGAAGATCAGCGACCAGGCCAGGCCCGAGAAAATGGGGTCGATGATAATCGGCACCGCGCCTAACATGGCCGTGACGGTGGTCAGCAGGATCGGCCGCAAGCGGACCACGCGACTTTCCATGATCGCGTCGAACAGCGAGCGTCCGCGCGACAAGGAGAGGTGGATGAAGTCTACCAGAATGATCGAATCGCGCGTCACGATACCCGACAAGGCGATCATGCCGATCATGCCGGTGGCGGTAAAGTAGATGGGATCGAGGTAGCCGCCGACGCTCTGGGCGCTGACGGCGTTGAGCAGCCAGAATCCGGGCATGACGCCCAAGACCGTCAGCGGGATGGCCAACATAACGACCAGGGGAATGGTGAACGAACCGGTTTGGGCGACCAGCAGGATGTAGACGCCGACCATCGCGGCGGCAAAAGCGAGCCCTAGATCGCGGAATACGTCCAGCGTGATCTTCCATTCGCCTTCGCCGGCAAAGTCGACGAGGAACCCGGCCGGCAGTCCCCAACGAATTCCACTGCCGTTGGCCAGGAACGTCCGCTGTTCCAGCGGACGCGGCGCCGCGTCGGCGACCCAGCCAGCGCCGCTTCGCTGCGACTGGTCCGCGGCCGCGAACAGATCGTCGCGATCGGACAGCACGTCCACCACGACGTCCGCGGGCGGCCGGCCGGCCGTTTCCGCGAACACATAGGCCACGCGCTGCAGGTTCTTGTGATAGATCATCTGATCGACGCGGCCCGACTCCCAGTAGCCCAACTCGGCCAAGGGAACCAGCTGGCCGGTTTCTCCCTTGACCTGGACCTTGGACATGTCCGCGGTGCTGGTCCGTTGCTGGACGGGCAATCGCAACTCGATGCGCAGCGGATTTCGCTCGTTGTCGCTACGAATCGTCCCGACCGCATCGCCGGGCAACAGCGCTCGCAACGTCCGCGCAATCTGGTCGGTCGAAACGCCGTTCAAAGCGGCTTTCTCCTTGTCGGCGACGAACACCTGTTTGAGCTGAGGGGATTCTCGTACATCGTCCAAATCGACCACGCCCGGCTCCAGCCCCAACCGGGTGCGCACCGTGTCGGCGGCCGCCAGCAGGTCTTCGTAGCGGTGATCCGGCTGGCCGTAAACTTCGGCCACGACGCTGGCAATCACGGGCGGCCCCGGCGGCGTCTCCACCAGCTTCATCCGGGCCTGATGCCGGTCGGCGATGGCCTGCAATTCGTTCCGCATCCGCAGGCCGATGGCGTGACTCTGCAGCGCGCGGTTCCTCTTTCCCACCAGGTTGATGCGAACCTCCGCCAGATGATCGCCTTGCCGCAGATAGTAGTGCCGCACCAGGCCGTTGAAATCCATCGGCGAGGCGACTCCGGCGTAACTGGTAAAATCGGTGACTTCCGGTACGCCGGCCAAGTACATTTCCATCTCGCGAACCGCCGCGTCCGTACGTTCGAGCGAGGTGCCTTCGTCCAAATCCAGCACCAGCAGCAACTCGTTCTTGTTGTCGAACGGCAGCATTTTCAGCGGAACCATGCGGAGCGCAGCCAACCCCATCGCGCCGACGGTCAACAGTCCCATCGTCAACAGGAATCCCCAGGCGATGGTTCGCGAACGGAGCAGCGGCGCCATGAGGGGGTAGAAGAAACGATAGAGGGGCGATTGTTTCAGCGATTCCAGGTACTGAACGTCCTGCTCGTCATGCACCGCGGGAGCGGCGGCATCGCCCGAGCCGTAGACGCGGCGGAGTACGTGGTAGGCCATCCAAGGCGTGATCGTAAACGCGACCAGGATGGACATCAGCATTGTCACCGGCACGTTCAGCGCCATGGGCCCCATGTAGGGTCCCATCATGCCAGTGATGAAAAACATGGGGAGAAAACTAACGATCACGGCCAAAGTGGCGGCGACCATTGGCGGCCGGATTTCCGCCACGGCCTCCATGACGATCCGCCGCGTCGCTTTTTTGCGAAGTACGAAGTGCCGGGTGATGTTCTCGACGTCCACAATCGGATCGTCGACCAATAGGCCCAGCGACAGGATCAGCGCGAACAGCGTGACGCGGTTGATCGTAAAGCCCAGCATCAGGTTGACCGCCAAGGTCAGGCCGAACACGACGGGAACGGCGACCCCCACGATCAGCGCCTCGCGCCAGCCCAAGCCGAAGACCAGCAGGGCGATGACCATCACGACGGCGACGATGAGTCCCTCGACCAGTTCGTTGACTTTCTCGTCCGCGGTCAAGCCAAAGTTGCGCGTCAAAACCAGATCTATGTCGGCCGGGATCAGCGTCTGCTGCAGCTCTTCCGCCTGCCGCAAGACGGCGTTGGCGACCCAAACGGCGTTGGAGCCCTTCTTCTTGGCGATAGCGATGGTGACGGCGGGCTGGGAGATGCTGGAGGCATCCGCGTCCGCCGGGGCGAAGGTGGCCGAATCGCCACGGGACTGCGGCGGCGTCTCCGCGTGATTCGGATTCCGGTCCGAGACCGGCGGATCGCCCTGGGCTTTGCCCACGAGTGTACTCGGGAAATGTTCATGCTCCGCAAAACCTCGGGCCGGTCCCCAGCCGTGGCGCACATAGCTGGTCACCTCGTCGGGGCCGTCTTCGATGGCCGCCACGTCCTGCAGTCGCACGGGATGGCCATCAAATACGCCGACGACCAGGCCGGCCAGTTGCCGTGCCGAATCGAACGGCTGACCGGCTTCGACGCGGACCACCTGATCCCGGCTGCGAAAATCGCCGGCGGTCATCCGCACGTTGGCCGCCTGCAACGCCCGCTGCAATTCCAGCGGCGACACGTGATGGGCCGCCATCCGATCGGGATCCATCAGCACCTGGACGATTCGCGGACGGCCGCCCACCACATAGGCCCGCGATACGTTCGCCACGCTCGCCAGTCGCTGCGTCACTTCGTCGGCGACGCGGCGGAGGGCCATGTCGTCCGACTCGGCGCTGGTCAACGTCAGCGTCACGATCGGCACGTCGTCGATTTCGACCGGTTTGACCACCCAGCCGGTGACGCCGGGCGGTACCCTATCCGCATTTTCGTCCAGTTTCTTATACAGCTTGACCAGACTCCGCTCGCGATCCTCGCCGACATAATAGCGGACCGTGATCACGGCCTGGTCGGCCTGGCTCATCGAATACACGTACTCGACGCCGTCGATCTGATACAGCATCTTCTCCAGCGGCGTCGTGACCAGCTGTTCCACTTCCTCGGCATTGTAGCCCGGGAACTGGACGAAGACGTCGGCCATCGGCACGACGATCTGCGGATCTTCCTCGCGTGGGGTCAGGCCCAGCGCGACCAGGCCGATCACAGAGGCCAGCAGGATCAGAATCAGAGCCAGATTCGAATCCAGGAAGATCTTCACGAGCCGGTTCATGAGGCCCTGGTCGTGAGGCTGCGAGGCAGCGGGGTGCTCCGTCATGGCGGGACTCCTCAAGCGGCAGTAGCAACGACCCGTTCGCCTTCGCGCAGGCCGGATAACACTTCGACGTCACTGTCCAGCATCCGCCCCGTGCGGATCGCTCGCCGGCTGACGCGTTCTCCCTCTACGATCTCGACCAATTCCAATTGGCCGACATTCCGTACCGCTTGCCGCGGAATGACCAGAATCTCTTCCTCCGCCAGAGGAATCAAGATTCGCCCGAACATGCCGCTGTAGATTCCCGGCGGACAGGGACCGGTGACTTTCACCTGAAAGGTTCGGCTGGCGGTCTTGGCCTCGGGAACGATCTCGCTGATCGTGCCCACGCATTGCTTGTCCAGTCCCTGAATCACCACCTCGATGTCCTGCCCCGTCTGCAACTCCAGGGCCAGCGACTCCCGAACACTCGCGACCAACTGCATGCGTGTGGGATCGAAGATCGTGACGAGGATCTGCCCCGGCGTTACGGTGTCCCCCACGTCGATTTGTTTGTCGATGACCACGCCGTTCATCGGGGCGCGAACGGTTGCCCAATCCAGCATCGCTTGTACTTCCTTGACGACCTCCCGGCTGCGCTGCAATTCCGCGTCGGCGGATTTCATCGCAGAGACCGTCCGCTCGTATTCCTGCTGGCTGATCACGCGGTCCTTGGCCAGCGGGGCGTAGCGTTTTTCCTCCGAAGCCGCTTGGTCCCGCGAGGCTTCGGCCGACTTGACCGCCGCTGCCGCCTGTTCCAGCTTGGCTCGCAAGTCGCTGTCGTCCAAACGCACCAGGACGTCTCCGGCGCTGACCGCCTGCCCCGCCTTCAGGTTGACTTCGAGCACGCGTGCCAGCAACTTGCTGCCCACGCTGGTCTCGTGCACCGCCCGAATGCTGCCCACGGCACTCTCCACGATCGGCATTCTGCGCAGCCGCACCGGAACCACCTGGCTGCCCGCAGGCACGGTTGCCGCCGGGACGTCGGCCGCCACAACGGGCACTTTCGGCTCGAATTTGCCGGCCAGCCACAGCAACAACAAAATCACCGCGGCGGAAAATGTCAACGCCAGTACCAATTGGGCAAGCAAATGCGACCATCGTGCCCAAACCTTGCGACGCGGGGTCATGATTCGCCTCCTTCTTGTTCAGTGGTTTCCTCCGCAGACGCTGCCGAACTGGTCGACGGCAGCCGAGCGTCGGCCGGGACAGACACCCAAAACCAACCTCGCAGCTCGTCCACATCAAAGCCCGTCGCTTGGTCCTCCGGATAATGCGAGGCCAACGCGTCTCGGATCTCCGGCAGTACCTGCTCTCGCGGACCATGACACAACAGGCATTCCGCTCGGAGCCGAATCGGCAGCAGGGCGCCTAACTGACCGTCCGGCAGAGCGACAAACTGAGGATCGGCGTGACGGGCATCGACCAAAGATCGAGCCCATTCGGGCGGTGCGTTCTTGGGGTTCCGCAGACGAAACGACGTGCGGCCGATGGCGACCTGAAACTGCTCGCCGGTCTCGGACGCGATCTGCGGCGCTTGCTGTTGGCAGACGCCGATCGCCGCCGCTGGTCCCGCGGAGCCGAGTGCCTCCATCAGTTTTGCCGACAGCCGTCCCGCCATCGCATCGCGGGCGGCCAAGGCGACCTGTTGTTGCTCCTGCTGCGTGCTGCTCAGCGGTGTTGCGGACGGCGCTTCGGACGGCGCTGCCGCTGGCGGGCCGCTTGGTGGCTCCGCAGGCTTGCACCCCGCGGCCAATCCACAAAGGACAATCAGCGCGGACTTCCATTGTTGTCTGGCCATGAACGGTTTCCTCCTGTGCCTTGTGGCCTCAAATCAAGCAGGCTCAGACGTACAGCATTCAGTTTTGCCGGGCGCAGACTGTACCACCTGGATAACGGTGGGCCCGGAAAAACTGAATTCTGTACGTCTGAGCCTCGGATGCAACGCTGGCATGCACCCAAGGCCCCAGAACTCCGATGCGGCCGATGGCCACACCGAAATTCACTACGCACCCATTCTCAGGCGCGCACGACGGGTTGAAAAGGTGGGGGGAACAAGAATCAGTCTTCGTCCGTCGCGAGTTTTGCCTTCGGCGATTCCGAGACTTGGTCGATGCGCTCTTCCTGGTCAGCGGCCGAACTCGGCCGACAAGCAGGGCTCATTCACGTCGATACACCAAATCGGGGAAGGACCCACATCTGCAACGCAAACCACGCGGCGATAAAGGCAAGAAGGAAGAGAATCTCCATGTTCGATGATCCTTCGGCAGGCTCGCTGCCAAACAGTCGGGAATGTTGTCGATTCGATTTCTGATCGGACATCGGATCAGCCATTTCGATGAAGGGTTTTCGTGTCTTTCTACTAATACCGACTCGCGAGCCCGCTGGAAGTTACAGAATTCATTCCCTTTCGCTGGCTTCGGAGCCCAGATTAAGCGGAGGGGGCCCGTCATCGTCTGGCTCCAACTGGGACAAAGCCGCGCCTGCTGGGCACTTGGCCGCTTGGGGGCAAACCTGGCAGGCGGGATTCGACGCGTCCGCCTTGGGGCACGCCTTGGCCGAAGGGCAATTGGCCGCTTGGGGGCAAGCCTGGCAGGCCGGAGTAGCCGCGGCCGCTTTGGGGCACGCCTTGGCCGAAGGGCAATTGGCCGCCTGGGGGCAAGCCTGGCAGGCCGGAGTAGCCGCGGCCGCTTGGGGGCACGCCTTGGCCGAAGGGCAATTGGCCGCCTGGGGGCAAGCCTGGCAGGCCGGAGTAACCGCGGCCGCTTTGGGGCACGCCTTGGCCGAAGGGCAATTGGCCGCCTGGGGGCAAGCCTGGCAGGCCGGAGTAGCCGTGGCCGCTTTGGGGCACGCCTTGGCCGAAGGGCAATTGGCCGCCTGGGGGCAAGCCTGGCAGGCGGGAGTAGCCGCGGCCGCTTTGGGGCACGCCTTGGCCGAGGGGCAACTGGCCGCCTGGGGGCAAGCCTGGCAGGCGGGAGTAGCCGCGGCCGCTTTGGGGCACGCCTTGGCCGAAGGGCAACTGGCCGCCTGCGGGCAGGTCTGACACGCGGTGACAGTGGCCACGAGTCTCGGCTCATCAGCCGGTTTGCCAGCCGCAACTCTTGCTGGAACGGCGTGATTCTTGTGCGGTTCGCTGAACCCATTCTTGACGAACAGATTGACGACTTCGGCGTGCGCCTGGATCAGCTTGGCAACGTAGGGGTCTTTCGAAGTTTCGACGACCCTCGCCCCTTTGTCCGTGTTGTCGAATTCGATTTCGATCTGCTGGGCGTGCCGGAACACCTCGGCGAACAGCGGGTCGCGCAGGTGGATCGGACGACCTTGCTGCACCCGCTGGTCCATCGCTGCGACATGTTCCTGAATCTTGGCGGCGACCTCTGGGTTGTCCGATTCGGTCAAGGTCTCGACGCCATCGTCACGCAGCTTTACGGTGCGACGGATTTGCTCGTGATGGCCGAGCAGGAAATGGAATATATCGCGGTCGACGGAGAATTGAGGATCCTGTCCCGCTCCGCCGAACCCGCGCCCGCCCGGGCCTCGACCAAACGGCGGTCCCGGCTGGGACCAGGCGGGCCCTGCCAAAACCATACCCATCATTACCGCGATCCAGGTCCACATGTGCCAGCGAGCGCGTTGCATTACGTTGTCTCCGAAGGTTTGAAGTATCAAAAGGGTTTGTCGTCGATCTTTGAACGCACGGGTCGCCTACGCCGACATCGGGAAAGATACCGCTGTCCGTTGAGGACTCGACGTGAAAGTCCACTGCATATTGTAGCCGGCCAGCGTCATTTTGGGAGAGTCTTCGCCGTAACTCGCTGGCTCCACAGCCCGCAGGGCAGACGGTCAGTACCCGAGCAGGGGCCGCACAAAGCTGGGCACGACCACGGAGTCGCCTTCGTCCAAACCCGCCTCGACGAATCCGTGCCGATTTCGGAAAAAGTCGTCGCCGGACGCCTCTCGCTGCGGGCTTTCGAGAAACTCGATGTGCAAGTCCTCGAACAAGATGTTCTGGCCGCGTCCCGCATGATTGCCGCTCTGCCGACCCGGCAGATGCAAGCTGGGCGCATCGGCCAGCAGGGCGAAATGGTAGCGCAGACGGTTTCGGGGCGTCTTGTAGCGCCCGTCGGCGACATTGCCGAGAGTGTAGCCGTACGAGCCCCCCATGATCCGGTGCAGTTCCCACAACCGCTGGCCGTGCGCTCCATCCAATTCGGCCAAGCTGGGGATGCGGAATTTGCTGCCGTGCGAGTCGCCCCGCGATCCGGGGCAAAGGACGACGCACGGGTTGTCCAGATACCCGCCCTCGTTCAAGATGATCGCGTAAACTCCCGCCGCCGCTCGATTGCCGCTGACAGGAATCGACGGGAAAAAGCCGCGATTGTGCTCGCTGTATCCCGTCATCGCCAACCCCAAATGGCGCAAGTTCTCTCCACACGCGGCGATCTGTGACCGATAGCGGCTGCCGGCGATGGCCGGAAAGAACAGGAACGCCGCAGCCAGTAGGATGCCCGCGACCACGATCGCATCCGCGGCGGACCAAACGCTCGACGGGAAACACGTTTCTACGATTGCGGCACGGCCGCGCCGCGGCCCACGCTTTGCCCGCTCACCGCTTGGCCGTCCGGGGGCCGGCTCGACACGCGCCGGCTCGGCGGCGTAACCTGCGACCAGGTCGCAGGTCAATTCGGCCAAGGCCGCAGGCGGCTCGAAATCTTCGTTGGTAGCGTCCAGAGGCCGCAACTGGCGCCGCAGGGCCTCTAACTCCAGCCGCAACTGAGGGTCTTTTTGCAGCCTTTCAAAGATGTCTTGCCGTTCGGCTTCGTCGAGGGCATTGAGCAGGTAACCCAACAGGTCTTCACGCATCGCTCAGTCCAGGTCGGGATGGTGGCGGTTCCAGAATTCAGCCAACTTGGTGATGGCCGTGTGAAGCCGGCTGCGAACCGTCCCCACGGGGATCGATAAAACTTCGGCTGCCTCGCGGTAGAGGAGCCCTTGATAATACACCAAATGGATCACCGAGCGCATGGGCTCGGACAATTCCTCCAACGCTGCGCTAAGCAACTTGTCCCGCTCGTCGTCGGCAACCTGCAGCGCCGGATCCGGTTCGTCGCTGACCGTCAGTTCGGCCAATCCCCGCCCTTCGTCCACCTCTCGCAATCGGCTCGGGCGATCCAAACTGACCGCTCGATGTCGCCGGTTGCCGCGTTGGGCGTCGATGGCTTGATTGGTAGCGATGGTGTACAGCCAAGGCCGCACACGCCGCTGGGGATCGAACTGCTGGCACTTCAAATGCACTTGCAGGAACACCGCCTGGAAAGCGTCCTCCGCCGCCTCGACGCTGCCTAAGTAACGTCGCAGGTAGCTGTACAGTTCGCGTTCGTAACGGTGTACCAACTCGGCAAACAAATCACGGCGACCCGTCTCGCGATACTGGGTCAGCAGGTCTTCATCCGACCACTGGTCCAGCGACGGTGGTTCCGTCCGATGTGCTTTCGCCTTGCTTAGCGTCGCTTTCATTGGTTCTACGAAGCTTGTAAGGAAGAGTTCAGACAAAAAATCAATCCTACCGGATCACCAAACTTGTCCTGATGGTAACACAGACCTCCCCAAGCTGCCAAGCGTTTCGAAAAAACTTGACGGTGATCCGCCTGACTGCGATCTGCTACCAGCGACCCGTTCCGGCCGCAACTTCGGCCGTTTCGTCAGCCTCCTTACGATTAGCAAGATCCATGCCATTGCCGGATCAATCGCATCCCGCCGCTGTTTCCAAGCCGAAATGGAACGTGTTAAACGCTTGCTAGAATTGACTTTAGGTTATATTCAGAATTTGCTATTGACAGTTCGGGTGCTAGCTCACGTTTTTGAATTTTCTACAATCCACGCGATCCGACATCTGGTTTTTGGGACATCCGCTGCGGTTTCCCAGGCAGGACAGAATCGTGATGGGCGAAAGTCAACCTCTTTCTTCCCTGGCGGATGGGAATTGCCTCGTCGCGTTGTTGTCCCTAGCGATCAACGCACCGGCAGCGCGTGTGCCGAGGGCATGGCTGGCGGACCTTTTCGCCAAGTATCCAGGCCCCTGGCACCGATAGATTGACTGACAAAACGCCAGAGGAAACGCACATGACGGACGGGAAACGCAAGCGAAGGCACAGCCCAGACCAGGCCAAACGCCGCTGGTACGCGACGCATCGGTCCCGGCGATTTCGACGCCGCTTTTGGCAGTTGGCCAACAAGTCCCCGCGGTCGCCTTCGATCCTGACTTTCTTCGGCTCTTGGCCGAGCGACGCGCCGACGGATACAATCGTGTAATGGGGGTGCGCTACCGCCATCCCCCAATCATTCGACTTGCCTGCCGCGAAATGCCAGCGCTTGTTCGCACCAAGCGGCCACGGACAGGAGACGCTGCTCTTGTCCGGGCGAGCCGATGAACTGCAGGCCGCAGGGCAGGCGGTCGGCGGTCAGGCCGCAGGGGATCGTCACCGTCGGCAGCCCGGCGTGGCTCCAGGGCGAATTGAAACTCGGATCACCGGTGGATTCAAGTCCCCGCGGCGCAGCGGTCGGCGTGGCAGGCGTGACGGCAATCACGTCCTGGCGAATGATCGCCTGCATATCCCGGCGAAATCGGTCCTGATGCCGCAACGCCAAGGCATAATCGATCGCCAGCGTCGATAAGCCTTCGTCGATCAGCGTCCGCACGAGCGGACCGTACGACGCCCCGTGACTGGCATACGTCTGCAAATGCGTCTCGGCTGCGTCAACGGCCATCAGGCAGCGGTGCATGGCCAGCACGAGGACGAAAGACTCGGGCAGATTGACCATCTGCAGCTGGGCGCCGGACTTGAGCAACGCATCCGAAGCCGCCACCGTGACGTCGCGAACCGCGTCGTCGGCTTGTTGCAGAAAAAACTCGCCGATGACGGACAACGTCGGCGGGGTCGCGAGTTCCGGCAGTGTCACGTCCGCGCCCGCACCGTCCGCCATCACGGCAAACATCGTCCACAAGTCGGCGGCGCTGCGGGCGATCGGACCGACATGATCCAAGTGACGACTGATCGGGACGACGCCGTCGGTGGGGACGCTTCCGAACGTCGGCTTGAGGCCGGCGACGCCGCAGTAAGCCGCGGGGCGCGTGATGGAGCCGCCGGTTTGCGAGCCGAGGGCGGCCAGGCACATTCCCAGCGCTACGGCCGCCGCGCTGCCGCTGCTGGAACCGCCGGGCGTATGTTCAAGGTTCCACGGATTCAGCGTTGGCGACGGATCGAAACACGCGAATTCCGTGGTGACCGTTTTGCCCAAGAGGATCGCTCCGGCCGCCCGCAAACGGGCGACCACCGGCGCATCCTGCTGAGCCACACGGCCTTTTAACAGCGGCGATCCGGCCTCCGTCGCCATGCCTTGCACGTCGATGATGTCCTTGACTCCGATCGGAATTCCGTGCAGCGGTCCGAGCAGCTGGCCGTGGCGGGCTAAGTCGCCCAGCCGCTCGGCTTGCTCGATGGCCCCAGCCTGGTCGACACAAACCCAAGCGTGAATGCGATCCTCAAAACGGGCCATCTGCTGCAAACAGCGATCGACCAACTGGCGGGGAGTCAAATGGCCGCGACGGATTTGCTCGACGGCAGCCGAAATGGTGGGGGGAGATTCGAAATCCATGCGGAACTCCAGCCGAACGCAGAGGAAATCTCGCCTCAGATGAACTCCCGCACGATCTCCGGCCGGGGAGCGGGGATGACCACTTTTTCGACCAGCAAGCCTTTGCGCTGAATCACGCCAGCAGCGATTTCGACGGCCTCTTCGACCGAGGCCACGTCGCCGGTCAGCGAGACCCAGCCCTTGCCGCCGATGGCCATCGCCAGGTGAATGCAAATCAACTGGATCGGCGTCGCTTTCACGGCGGCATCCGCCGCTTCGATGATCGAAGCGACGCTGAACGACTCGATCACCCCCAACGCCTTGAGTTCGGGCAGATGAGTCACGCCGCTGATGGCGGGGAATACGGCTGGGTGGACGTTGGCGATCACGAAATGATCGACCACGGTATGCGCCCCGACACGCACCCCCGCCTCGACGCTGGAGTTCACTGCGTCCACATCGCCGCCGATCAGGACCATGTATTTGCCGGGGCAGATCGTGCGATTCACCAGGATCTCGACGTTGGCCGTTTTCAGCACCGTGTCAGCGATCTGGAACCCTTTGGCGATGCTCGATGTCTCGATAATGCCGATGGCCGTGCCCTGCTTCTTCATGGTTGTACCGTCTCTGTGCGGATTCCTGAGTCAAGTTGCCTTCGGTTTGCGCGATCGTGTCCCTACGCGGTGATCTCGATCATCCCCTGCCTGACGGCCGTCACGCGTCCGTCGATGCTGGCGTGAATCGGACAGCCTAATTGGTTCTCCTCGACGGTCCCGATCACGTCGCCACAGCGGACGCCGTCTCCGGGCTTGACGGCCGGCTGTGCCGGTTGGCCTACGTGGGCCGCCAGCGGCAGCCTGACCGACTTGGGCTGCCAGTCGAACCGCCGAAAATGCGGCTTGCGGTCATACGGAGTCAAGCCCAGCCGCGTGTACAGCGTCTTGATCGGGATCTCCCGGCCTTTGCGGGTCGGATGCGGATCGCGAAACAGCACGTCGAGTTCCGCTTCGGTGCGGCTCAAGCGATTCTCGCGGAGCAGTTTCTTGGCGTCGACACAGATGTTCTTCGGGTCGAGCAACTCGGGGCAAGCGATCAGCGAGCAGATGTTGCACTCGCAACAGTATTGTGCCCACAAGCTGCCCCGCTGCTTGGCCTCGCCCGTCATCAACAGGGTTCGCATCACGCGGTGCGGCTCGATGGGATAGCCCAGAATGTAACGCGGGCACAGTTCGGTGCAGAACGAGCACTGATCGCATTGCCCGTGTCCGATGCGGGTATAGGTCTCCTGGGATTGCGTCTTCCGCCGCACCAGGTAGTGGTCGGATGGCAGCACAATCAGACCGCCCATGTTCTTGGTCACGGGATCGGCCAGGCTCTTGGCGATGCCGCCCATCATCAAACCGCCGGTCAGGACCACCGGATCATCCGTCGTGCATCCGCCTGCGAGATGTTCCAGACAATCGGCGATGCTCGTGCCAACCGGAACCACGGTCGTCACCGGCTGCTTGACCTCACCGCAAATCGTCACGTATTTGTGCGTGACTGGACGGCCGTCTACGGCGTGGGCGATGTTGACGATCGTCTCGACGTTATCGACGACGGCCCCGACGGCCAGCGGGATGCCCCCCGGCGGAATCTGCCGCCCGGTGATCTCGTAGACCAGGATATACTCGTCCCCGGCCGGGTAGACGTCTTCGTAGACCAGCGTCTTGAAGCCCTCCGCTTCGGCGTCTTTGCGAAAGCCGTCGGTCACGTCCTCGTTCTTGCGTTTCACGGCGATCGTGACGACTTTGGCGCCGGTAACCTCGCGCATGATGGCCAACCCGCGAAAGAAAGCCTCGCGGTCCTGGAGCATGGTCTCCCGGTCTTTTTGCAGCAGCGGCTCGCATTCGGCGCCGTTGGCGATCACGTGCTCGACCTGGGCTTCGAGCTTCTTGTAGGTAGGAAATCCGGCGCCGCCGGCCCCCACCACACCCGCCTGGCGTACGTGGCGAACCACTTGTTCGGCTGTAAGCGTCATGTTGCCTTGCGATCGGTAGGTGAGTTGCGTATAGAGGATCCGCGGAAGCTGCGAAGCGACCGGAAGAAATCGGCTTACCCATCGTGACCCGCAGCGTCCGGGAGGAACAAGCCAATTGCCGGATCACCTCGCTTACGCTTCGGGTTACTTCGAATCACCTCGCTTACGCTTCGGGCTGTTTCTTTTCCCGGTCGCCCGAAACCTGCCGAAATCCTAGGGACATTCTAGCTTGCGCATTGTCGCTGTCAAAGGGACGGAATGATCTGCCGACCGGCAGGCGCCGTCGCGAAGCAAGCATGTTGGAAGTACCTCTTTCGAGCGAAAAGTGACGGTGGAATCAATTCGTAAGAGTGTTAGCATGGCAACCTGTTGGTGGATGTTTTGCGTCTTTTCTAGGGGGTGATTGCCCTAATCCCTGCTCCGCATTTCTGGTAGAATAGCGAAGGGCAAGAGAGAGGAATCGCATCCAAGAGCGGTCTGGCCACGCCAAGAGAAACGGCGTCCCGACTGGACCTGACTCAAGATTTGCGCCGAGCTGAATTCTCCGCGTATGACCCGGACGCTACGTGACACGAGGTGGAATATGTCCAATATCTTCAGCTTTGAACACTCGATCGCCCTGCCTGTGATCCACAGAATCCAGAAGGCCCTGCGAGGGTTTTTCCGAACGCCGGAGGGCGGTGCCTGGACCATTGATCCCACTCAGCGGGACGACGAATCGACGCTGAACTTGATTCGCGGCAACTGGGATGCCAGCGATTTGCCGAGTATCGGCGGCGTGTATCGTGTGCCCGGATACGCCCGCTGGGTTTCCCAGCATGGGTACTTGGCCAACACGGTTCCCATGTTGCTGAGCGTGACCGTGGCCGAGTCGGAAGAAGGGCTGCAGATTCACCTCAGGCACACCGCCTGGACCCGGGAGCCTGAGATCGAACTGCGCGACATTTGCGAAACCGCGGTGGACGCCGAGTTGAAGTCCCTTGCCAAGTACCTGAAGCAGGCGTTTCATCTGTCGAGTGTCCCGGAAGTGACGATGCAGCCGTCCGCAGATCCGGCGTGCGTGGTCTGAGCAAGGCCGTGTCCGGGAGGCGTGATGACGGTTGTCGCGGAACGACGAAACGGCTGTTGCAGAAACGACCATGAGAATCGACAACGATCCCAAGCTGGACTTTGATGATGTCCTGATCCGCCCCAAGCGGTCCGAAGCGCCCAGCCGTAGCGATGTCGGTTTGGAGCGTGAGTATCGGTTCCTGAACAGCGCCCGCACCTGGCGCGGCATTCCTCTGGTCGCGTCCAACATGGACACGATTGGCACGTTGGAGATGGCGCGGGCGTTAGCTGGTCCCGGGATGCTGACCTGTTTGCACAAGTATCATTCCGAGTCGCAACTGGCCGGCTTTCTGCCGCAAGGCGACCATCGCGATCACGCCTTCGTCACGATTGGCATTCGCGACGAGGATTTCGATCAACTGGCCCGCTTGGTCCAACATACCGACGTTCGCTATGTGTGCGTGGATGCGGCCAACGGATACACCAAGTTTTTCGTCGATCGCGTGAAACGCGTGCGGGACACGTTTCCCAGCTTGACGATCCTGGCCGGCAACGTCGCGACGCCGGAAATGGTTCAGGAACTGCTGATTTCCGGCGCCGCCGACATCGTCAAGATCGGCATCGGTCCGGGCAGTGTCTGCGCGACCCGGACGACGACGGGAGTCGGCTATCCCCAGCTGTCGGCGATCATCGAGTGTGCCGACGCCGCCCACGGGCTGCGCGGGCACGTGTGTGCCGACGGCGGGTGCCGCGTGCCGGGCGACGTGGTCAAAGCGTTCGCGGCCGGCGCGGACTTCGTGATGCTGGGCGGCATGTTGGCCGGCCACGACGAGTGCGACGGCACGTGGATTGAACAAGACGGGCAGCGGGTCGCCATGCCGTTTTACGGCATGGCCAGCCGGACGGCGATGGAGCGATACGCCGGCGGAATCAAAGACTACCGGGCATGCGAAGGCAAAGAGGTCGCCGTTGCGTATCGAGGCCCGGTAAAAGACACACTCCGGGAAATCCTCGGAGGCATCCGCAGCGCCTGTGCTTATGTCGGAGCCGGGCAGCTCAAGGAACTGTGCAAATGCACCACCTTTGTGCTCTGCCGACGGACCCACAACAGAGTCTTCGATGCGTAACGCCGTCGCATCCTACGAAAACGAACGCCCCGCTCCGATCCTCGCCGCTCGCCGGCGAGCGTCTCAGGCATCGATTTCACGTGCTGAGGATTCCAGGCGCGGCAGTATTTACCACCCTCAAGGTAGCGGATCGCTTGACCTTCTCGCAAAGACGATGAACTCCGCGGGCGGACGACGAACGGAAAGAACTTCCGAAGTTTGATTACGGGCCGGATGCCGCACGAGACGGGCGTACACTTCAACGGCGATTCACCGGCCACCCACGCCACGGCTACTGTGAACATCTGCGAGACACGCAAGACGCCAACAGCCGCATTTGCGTACGTTCCACGGCCTCTTCGAGCAAACGCTCGAAAGCCGCGTAATCCTCGGCGTCCACAAAGATCGTCAGCCTCGCGTTGGCACGGTTCAGAACGTGGTAAACCAATCCACCATCGGCTGCTCGTTTCGGTCTTCCCGTGCCCGAAGTCTCGCCAAACCGGCCCTTTCTGTCAAGAAACGGTTGTCGCGGTAGGGACCGCCCTTTCGAGCGGCCCCCCGCACAGATCCGTA
>Ga0351888_1224_pt1 | contig 17500 bp, 12 predicted proteins | sample TotcelFGM3001M13_FD_206770 | JGI IMG/M metagenome (GOLD analysis project Ga0351888, IMG submission 206770) | Enriched cells from coal bed in the Powder River Basin, Montana, United States - Total cells FGM rep3 HSBNCT.FGM.300.1.M13 ... | reverse complement strand
GCAGCCAGGGAGGGTCGCCCCGCCGAAAGCCAGGCTTTTTTCAACCGACTGACATTCCTTTATATCTTAACGAGAAATTTTATAATTTATTGGTATACTTGATCGAGGCACCCGGACCATGGCGCCAAGCCGGGGGACCCGGGGCGACACCAACCAAGGACGGCCGCCTGACGGCTGGATTTCGGCAGAGTCCACCGCAGGCGCCGGTAGTTGGAGCTGTTATGAGCGCGGAGCCGGAAAAAAAAGGGCCCTCGATCCCCCTGAAACAATACGGGTGGATCGTGATAGGGGTGTGGACCCTGGTGGCGGCGGCGTCGCTGGGGTGGAATCTGCTGCAAGACCGGGAAGAGGCATTAAGGGTGGCCCGGCAGATTGCCCTGACCAATTATGAACGGGACGTGCTTTACCGGCGCTGGGCCGCAGCCCACGGGGGCGTTTATGTCCCGGTGACCTCCGATACTCCCCCCACTCCGTACCTGGCCCAGCTGCCGGAGCGGGATATGCTCACGCCCTCGGGCCGCCGGCTCACCTTACTGAACCCGGCCTACATGACCCGCCAGATCTATGAAATGGCCCAGCAGTCAGGACTTCCCCGGGGACACCTCACCAGTTTGAAGCCCCTCCGGCCCCAAAACGCCCCCGATCCATGGGAAAAAAAAGCGTTGGAGGCATTTGAACACGGCCAGTTAGAAGTCAGCGAAGTGGTCTCCATCAACGGCCAGCCCTCCATGCGCCTGATGCGCCCCTTCCGTATCGATCCCAGCTGCCTCGCCTGCCATGAGGAGCAGGGATACAAGGTGGGCGACATCCGGGGGGGCATCAGCGTGTCAGTCCCCATGGGTCCATTAATGCCCAAGGCCTCGCATACCTGGTCTCTCATCCTGGGCCATGTGGTGCTCTGGATGCTGGGAGTGGCGGGAATTGTCGTGGCGGGGCGGCAAATCAGCCTTAGCGCCGCCGAAGCCATGACGGCCCAGGAAGCCGCCGCCGCCGCCACCATGGCGGTCCAGACCGTTGACGGTATGCTGGACGGGGTGATCATCACCGACCTCAGGGGCCGCATTACCCATACCAATAAAGCCCTGACGGAATATTTCGGCTGGGGCCGGGAGGTAGTGGGAGAACTGGCCACGAAGCTGGTGGTGGACCGGGATGCCGCCAAGATCCTGCCCGGGCTCACCGCCTGCCTGACGCAGGGCTACGCCCGGGACCTGGAGTGCGACCTCTTGACCAAAGACCGCCGCGAGGTCCCGGTACTGATCAACGCCTCGGCCATAACCGATCCCCAGGGCCGGCCCCTGGGGGTCATCTGGGCGATCCGGGACATCACAGCCCTCCGTCAGGCCGAACTGGCCCTGGAGACGGAACGGCGGCGCCTTCTGTCCCTACTGGAGGAGTTGCCCGCCTACGTTTATCTGAAGGCCCCGGATTATTCCATCAAGTTTGCCAACCGGTTTTTCCGGGAAAGGATCGGGGACCCCGGGGACCGCCCCTGCTATGAGGTGCTGCACGGATTCGCGGCCCCCTGCGAGGATTGCCGGTCCATGCAGGTCTCTGCGACTCACCAACCCCAGGAGCGGGAGTGGGTTCACCGGGGGGGCCGAACCTACCGCGCCTATGTCTATCCCTTTGCCGACAGCGACGGCTCCCCCCTGATCCTTGAGTTGGGAATCGACATTACCGAACGGAAACGGGCCGAAGAAGTCCTCAAGGAAAAGACCCGCACCCTGGAAGCCTTCTTCGCCCATACTATCACCCCCCTGGTATTCCTGGATAAAGAGTTCAATTTTATCCGGGTGAATGCGGCCTATGCCCAGTCGTGTCAGCGCGACGTCTCGGAGTTTCCGGGCCGCAATCATTTCGAGATTTACCCCCACGAGGAAAACCAGGCCATCTTCACCCAGGTGGTGAAAACCAAGATCCCCTACCAGGCCCAGGCCATGCCCTTCGTATACCCCGACCACCCGGAATGGGGGGTGACTTACTGGGATTGGACCCTGGTGCCGATATTGAACGACGCCGGGGAGGTGGATTTTCTGGTCTTTGCCCTCCATAACGTCACGGACCGGAAACAGGCCGAGGAAGAAATTCGCCAACTCAATGCCGAGTTGGAACTTCGGGTGCTAAGGCGCACGGCCCAGTTGGAGGCGGCCAACCAGGAGCTGGAAAGTTTTTCTTACTCCGTGTCCCATGACCTGCGAGCGCCCCTCAGGGCCATTGACGGTTTCTCCAGGATTATCTTGAAAGATCATGCCGACCGCCTGGATGCCGAAGGGCAGCGATTGTTGGATATCATCCGGGCCAATACTCAGAAGATGGGCCAACTCATTGACGACCTCCTGGCCTTCTCGCGCCTGGGCCGGCGGGAAGTGAAAGTAGCCGACCTGGACATGGAAACGCTGGTCCGGACCGTAGCAGGGGAATTACAAAACGCCCTGGGGGACCGAAAGGTGCAGTGGGACCTTAAGCCCCTCCCCGCCACGCGGGCCGACCGGGCCTTGATGAACCAGGTCTGGGTCAACCTTCTGGGTAACGCCCTCAAATTCACCCGGCGCCAGGAAACCGCCATCATCGAGGTGGGCTGCCGGCCCGCCGGGGACGAAGATGTTTATTACGTCAAAGATAACGGGGTGGGCTTCGATATGCAGTTTGCCCATAAGTTATTCGGGGTGTTTCAACGGCTGCACCGCTATGAGGAATTTGAAGGCACCGGCGTGGGGCTGGCCCTGGTACAGCGCATCGTCCAGCGGCACGGCGGCCGCGTCTGGGCCGAAGGCCAGGTCAACGGCGGGGCCTGTGTTTATTTCTCCCTGCCCCGCCGCCAGGCCCACCAGGCAGTATGATGAAGGATAGGGTTGGCAGGGTAATAAATTTCGGTTAAGGCCAGCGTGAACCTTGCCAGCCAAGGGTTTAAGCCCCATTATATAGGGTGATTAACTCGAAGATAAGCCTTCAGCTATCAGCAAAACAAGAACTTGCCAAATCCGGTCGATAACGATTGGTTTACTGGAATAATACAACCAATTTAGGCACTTGCAAAATTAATCTCAGGCTGGTGGCACAGGCTTTCCAGCCTGGGCAAAAGCGTGTTGAAGGTTGGTGCAGGATTAATGAGCCTCATTTTTCCAAGATGCTCTTTATGAAAGAATATCAAGGTGATATCCTTCGGATTTAATCATTTTTCAGCCCAGGCTGGAAAGCCTGTGCCACCAGATTCCCTGAGGTAATTTGATGGAATCTCGGTGGAAAGACACTTGTGCACAAGACTCAATTGTTATGCTTCATGAAGATGAACGCTTGGGCCTAAAGTTTTGCGGCTTACCTCCACTCAAGGCAGGAAGATATGGATAAAGAAGCGGATGCGTTGGATTATCGCCGGCGATATCGCGGTCTAATCGGGGTCAGGAGCAAAATGCCTATCCGGGATGTCTCGGTGCTGAGCCGTATCTATACCCCGGGGGTGGGGGCGGTCTGCAAGGAAATCGCCAAGAACCCCGCCTCGTCCTACCGCTATACCTGCCGGGGCAATTCCATCGCCCTGATCTCGGACGGCAGCCAGGTTTATGAGTTTGGCAATATCGGGGCCGCGGCGGTCTTGCCCAAGCTGGAGGCCAAGTCGGTTCTTTATAAAACTTTTGCCAATGTCGACGCGGTCCCCATCGCCCTGAAGACCCAGGACCCCTACGAGATCATCGAGACCGTCCGGGTCCTGGCCCCGTCCTTCGGGGGCTTCTGCCTGGAAAGTATTGCCGCGCCTAAGTGCTTTACCATTGAAAACGGCATCAGGAGCGCCGTCCGGGTGTCAGTGCTGCACAGCGAAAACCATGCCTCGGGAATCATCGTCCTGGCGGCTCTCTATAACGCCCTCAAGGTGGTGGGCAAGCGCCTGCAGGACGTGCGGGTGGTGATTAATGGCGCCGGCGTCTCCGGCATCGGTGTGGTCAAGGGCCTGGTCGTGGCGGGCCTGAAAAATATCGTCGTTTGCGACCGGCACGGCGCTCTGCGGGTTTACCGCACCGTGGGGCTGAACTGGGCCAAGTCCGAGATCGCCCGCCTGGTGGGTCCCCAGGAGGTCAAAGGCGACCTGGCCGAGGTCATCAAGGGGGCGGACGTGTTCATCGGGCTGTCCGCCGGCGGGCTGGTCAGCCTGGAAATGGTCGCCAGTATGGCCAAAGACCCCATCGTCTTTGCCCTGGCCCTGCCGGAGCCGGAGATCAGCGAAGCGGAAGCCAAGGCCGGGGGCGCCGCGGTGGTGGCCACAGGCCGGGCGGACAGCGAGAACCAGATCCGGTCATCCCTGGTGACCCCGGGATTTTTCCGGGGCTGTCTGGACGTGGGCGCCCACCGGGTCAATATCGAGATGTACCTGGCCGCCTCCCGGGCCCTGGCGGACATGATTCCGGAAGACCAACTCTCGCCCCACAATATTATTCCCCGGCAAATGGACTGGCACATTTCTCCGGTCATTGCCGAGGCGGTGGCCCGGGCGGCCCAGGAAACCGGGGTGGCCCAGATGACGAAGGAGATCGTTACCCCGGAAAGGATTCGCGAGCGCACCGAAAGCTATATTTATGAAGGGGAACTGGCCTGGCTGCCCTCGGAAGGCCAGGACTACGGGTCGTTGAGTATCGATGAAGAGTCCCTGGAACTGCACAGCCGTTACCAGGGGTGCATCCAGGTTTACGCCAAGGTGCCCATCAAGGACGAGATCATCTATAGGCGGCTCTATGCCCCGGCAGCCGTGGCCGAGGTCTGCACCAAGATCCTCCAGGACCCCATGGGCGCCTATGACTATACCTGCAAAAACAACCTGGTGGCCATCGTCACCGATGGCAGTGCAGTCCTGGGCCTGGGGAATATCGGCCCCCGGGCGGCGCTGCCGGTGATGGAAGGCAAGGCGGTTTTGTTTAAAACCTTCGGCGGGGTGGAAGCCTTTCCCATCTGCATCAGCACCCAGGAGCCCGATCGGATCGTGGAGGCAGTGGAGAACATCTCGCCGGTTTTTGCCGGCATTAACCTGGAGGACATTTCCTCGCCCCGGTGCTTCGACATCGAGCGCCGATTGTGCGAACGGCTGGACATCCCGGTCTTCCACGACGACCAGCACGGCACCGCCGTGGTGGGTCTGGCCGCCCTGCTCAACGCCTTGAAGATCACCGCCCGGAAGCTTGGCGAAGTCAGGATCGTCTTCAACGGGGCCGGGGCCTCGGCCATTTCGGTGACCAAGTTGTTGATCCAGGCCGGCGCCCAAAACATCACGGTTTGCGACACCACCGGTGTCGTCTACCAGGGCCGCAGCAAGGGCATGAACCCCATCAAAGAAGAGCTGGCGGCCATCACCAATCCGGACCGGCAGCAGGGCTCCCTGGCCGATGCCCTGCGGGGGGCCGAGGTCTTCATCGGGCTTTCCGGACCCAACGTGCTCACCCAGGACATGGTGCGATCCATGGCCGCCGACCCCATCGTCTTCGCCCTGGCCAACCCCGATCCGGAAATTCACCCCGAGGCCGCCAAAGCCGCCGGGGCATTGGTGGTGGCCACGGGGCGGGGCGATTTCCCCAACCAGGTGAACAACTGCCTGGCCTTCCCCGGCATCTTCCGGGGCGCCCTGGACATCCGGGCCCGGGGCATCAACGATGCCATGAATATCGCCGCAGCCCACGCCATCGCCGGCCTGGTGGGCGATAAATTGAGCCCGGGCTATATCCTGCCTGAGGCCATGGATTTCCGGGTGCCCCCGGTGGTGGCCGAGGCCGTGGCCCGGGCCGCCATGGAAACCGGCACCGCCCGCATCCAGATAGACCCGGAACGGGTGGCCCGGCATACCCGGGAATTCATCTACGACGAGCGGCTGTCGATTTTGTGAGGCCTTTAATTAAAGCTGTCCGAGACATAACTATGAATAACATTGTTTATTTTCATCCATTTAGCGTCTTTCTTAATATTTTATCTAGTTCTAAAATCCTATAAGGCTTGGAAATAACATCGGTAAACCCATAACTCTGAAAGTTTGCCATTACTGGATCATCGGAGTAACCGCTGGAGACTATAGCCTTTACCTGGGGATCAATCTTCAAAAGCCTCGCCATGACCTCTTTACCTCCCATACCGCCGGGAACGGTCAGATCAAGGATTACGGTAACAAAAGGATCTCCCGTGTCTTGGGCCTGGGTGTACAATTCTATTGCTCTCGCACCGTCTTGGGCAGCCTCCACCTCGTAGCCCATGGTCAGTAACATTTTGCTTAAAACCTGACGTACCATCGGCTCATCATCCATTACCAAAATTTTGCCTTTCCCGGAAATCAGCTCTCCGTCTTCTTTGAGTTGCTGAGTGACCTTCTGGTCGCTGGCTGGAAGATACACATTAAACGTCGAGCCTTTTTCCAGTTTCGACTCCACGGAAATATGACCGCGGTGATTCTTGATAATTGAGTAAGAAGTAGCCAGACCCAAACCGCTGCCCATCTGCTTGGTGGTAAAATAAGGGTCAAAAATTTTCGAGAGATGATCCTCCGATATGCCGATCCCCTCATCATGAATGGAGATTTTTACATATCTGCCGGCCTTAATAGACAATTCACTTCCTGCCTCCACCACCAGATTCTCTCCCAGAATTCTGACAATTCCGCCGATGGGCATGGCTTGAATGGCATTGATGACGAGATTATGAAGGACCTGGCTGATTTGTCCGGGATCTGCTTCCACCGCCCAGAGATCATCCGGCAGGCTGGTTTGGTAATGAACCCGCGAACCTCTGCAGGCGAAAGAGGCAGATTCAGTGGCGAGTTCCTTAATAGAGACGATTTTCTTAATCGGCGCCCCTCCCTTGGAGAAGGTGAGCAATTGCCGTGACAAGTTTTGAGCTTGCTGGCAAGCCTGTTCCGCCTCGGCCAATCTTTCCCGAGCTTGCTCGTTAATCTGGAGATCCAGCATAGCCAGACTGATGTTGCCGATGATGGCGGTAAGGATATTGTTGAAGTCGTGGGCGATGCCGCCGGCCAGCGTCCCGACGGCTTCCATCTTGCTGAACCTCTGGCGTTCCACTTCCAACATCTTAAATTCGCTCAGATCCCTGGCCACCGTAATACTGCCGGTGGAACGATTGTTCAGGTCCCGCAGCAATCGGATGGAAAGGCTGCAGGGAAAGACGCTGCCATCCTTTTTTCGCATAGAGATTTCATAGTTTCTGAGATAGCCGCGGCGGCGCAGTTGGGTAACCATCACCTGGAATTCAGCCGGGTCGGCATACAAATCAAAGCCACGTTTTCCCCGGAGTTCCTCAAAAGGATAGCCGAACAATTCTTCCGCGGCTTTATTCCACTGAGTGATATGGCCTTGTCGGTCCACGGTGCCGATGGCGTCAGCGGAACTGGCGAAGACGTTTTCCAGGGAGTCATGGGCCTTGCGGATTTCCTCTTCAGCCCGGCAGCGCTCGGTGACGTCGGCGGCCAGGGACATGACGCCGGCCACCTGGCCTTGGTCGTCATATAAGGGCGCGGTGTAGAGGCTAATTTCAATGGACGAGCCGTCTTTCTTGCGGCGGGTGAGTTCTATCCCGGCCAACAACTTGCCTTCCAGGGCGCGTCGGAAACCAACGTGGAACTCCTCCAGTTTATCTTTAGGAACGAAGGGAAGCTGCTGTCCCATGACTTCTTCTTGCCGCCAGCCGAAGATGCGTTCCGCAGCCGGGTTCCACATTTGCAGCCGACCCTCGAGGTCCAGGACATAGATGGCCAGGGGAGCAGCGTTGATCACCGTCTGCAGTTTCTGCGTGGTTTGGCGCAGGGCCTCCTCGGCTTGCAGGCGCACCTGAATATCTTGCCGCAGTTTTTCGTTGGCCTCCTGAAGATGGGAGGTGCTTTCCGCCACCTTGAATTCTAGTTCTTGTGTATAATTCTGCACTTGAGCCTGCGACTCCCTTAGTTGCAGGACCATTTCATTGAAGGCCTGCCCCAGGACGCCGAATTCATCTTTGGACTTAATAATTGGCAGTTGGGCGGAGTCAGTTCCCCCGGAGCGGATATCCATAATGGCCCTGAGTAACTGGCCCAAAGGGGTGGTCACCCAGAATTGCAGCAGGATGACCATGGATATCCCCCCCACGGTGAGAAAAATAAGGGCCACTCCCACCGAATAGGTAACCATCAGAGCGGCCTTATGAGTGATCAGGCTGGCGGGAAAGCCGATGATTATGGCAGCAATCGGCGCATTGTCTAACCCGTTTACTGGAATGCTGAAATTGTAAAACTTCTCCCCATTTCGATTATATCGTTGCAGCTCTTCTTTTTGGTTTTGCAATATTTCTTGAATATTCTTGTATATAAACATCTCCCCACGTTCATAAGGATCATTATGAAATAATATCTTGCCGTTCAAATCTACAACCATGGCGTAGGTGATATCCCCATAGTTATTAACAATTTCCTCGCATTGCTCATCGAAACCTACCAACTCATTGAGCGGAATGTCATATTTCAGCAGTTTCTCTAATTGGTATTTTAAAATGCTCCCTACCAAAAAGGCCCTGGATTTCAACGCGGCGGAATACTCCCGCATAAAAAAAAAGCTGCTCACCGTAGTAGTCGCCGTCAGAGCCAAAAATAATACGGCAATTGAAATGAAAATTACTTTCTTTCTAATTCCGATAGCCATAATTAAAAATCTTCATTGACGCCATCTCGTACTGTGACTGACAGCAAGATGCCGGTTTTGATCTTGAGCCCCAATTTCTTGGCCCGCAAGAGATTGACCATGGGCACCCCTTTGACCGTCGGTTTCATGGGGTAGCTGGCCGGACTCCGCCCTTCCAGGAGAATGCCTCGGGCGATCTCCCCGGCGGCATGCCCCTGCTCATATTCGGATACATTGACGGTGCAAAGAGTGCCATAGGAAATGCGGTCTTCCCAAAAACTGAAATCCGGCAAGGCGCTGTGATCCATCACCCAGCGGCATACCGTTTTATAAGAGACATTTTTGCCATGTTCGTCTTTGAAGGCGAAGATCCCCAAAAAACCTATGGCGTCGGCCTCTTTTTGAAGCTCCGTTATCCTTTGCTTAAATTGGGCAAAGGTGCGGATCAAATCCCAGCTGATGATCTCAATGCCCGGAAGTTGAGGAAGGGATTTTTCCATTCTGGCCAGGACGGGCGGCCAGGTAGGATCATCGTCATAAATTACCGCGATCTTTTTCACCGTGGGTACAATCTGCTTTAATAATTTGATCGTTTCCACGAAATGCTCTTCTTCCAGCACCCCAGTGATATTGCTGCTGCCCAGAAATCCATACGCGGAGGGATCGGCGTTAACGCCGCTGAATACAAAGGGCAATTTCTGATTGATATAATGCTTGGCCACGAATTCCTGGGCATAATCATCCGAAGTATAAATGAGGTCAGGGGTCCAGGCAACGATCAATTCCCGGGCTGCGCGGCTGATTTCCTGTTTCCACGCGGCATCGGTCCTTCTTTTCATATCCAGTTGAAAGACTTTGTACTCGATGTTCAGGCCCCGCAGCGCGGTTTTAAACCCTTCCAATTGCGCATCGGTCCATTTCCACGGGGAATGATAACTCATGATATGCAGAATCTTCCAATGCTTCTTGGCAAGATCGGTCTCGGCTCCCGGGGTATCTGCCCCAGGCAAGGGAGCCGCCCCTATGATCGGGAAGATCAAAAGCAGGAAAGTTAATGCCATCCAGGGAAAAAACCTTCTCTTCATAATCGGGGCCATGAATCCACCTCCTGGACTCTTCTCAATGGCCGCTCGAACCCAAAAAGACCGAGCAGTTTAGGCGATAGGCCCCCAATTGGGAAAGCTTAATGCCCTCTTACTACTCATCGCAATAATTGGCTTAAAGCATAAAATTTTTCGGTTTCCCTTCCAGGAGCATATCCTGCAACTCCAAGGCGTTGTGGGGTGCGTAGCCGGCTTCGTCGTTGTCGAAGTAGCAGAAGACCTCCCGGCCCTGCTGATTCAAGGCGGAGATGGTTTTGGCCCAGGCCGTCAGGGTGCGGTGGTCGTAGCGGCCCTGGTAGGGGCCGCCGGGGCCGTGGAGGCGGATATAAACGAAGTCTGCGGTAACCTCCCGGGGGGATTGATACCCGTCTAACTCATAGATGCAGAAGGCCGCGCCGTGGGCGGCCAGGAGGTCTAAGGCGCCGGCATTGATCCAGCTTCGGTCCCGCAGCTCCAGGGTATAGCGGTGCGTGGCCGGCAGGGCCGTGAGGAAGGCAGCCAGCCGGACCGCGTCATAATGCCAGCGGGGCGGCAGCTGAAAGAGGATGGAACCCAGTTTCTCCCCTAAGAGGGCGATCCGGTCCAGAAACGGGGCCAGGGAGGCTTCCGGGTCCCGGAGTTTTTTACGGTGGGTGATGAAGCGATTGGCCTTGACGGCAAAGATGAAGTCCGAGGGAGTGTTGTCCCGCCAGGCCCTCAGAGCAAGCTCCGAGGGCAGCCGGTAGAAGGAATTGTTGATCTCCATCGTGGGGAAGCGGGCGGCATAATAGGCCAGAAACCGGTCGGCGCCCATATTTTCCGGATAAAAGGGTCCCCGCCAATGGGCGTAATGCCAGCCCGAAGTGCCGATATGGACGGAATTCCGTCCGGCGCTCAACTTATCCGCCCCGTCCCCAACTCATAGCTATGGACGACCTCTCCGAAACAGCCCAAAGATCAGCGACACCAAGAACAGCACCAGAAAGATAAAGAAGAGAATTCTGGCGAAATCCGCCGCCACCATCGAAATTCCCGTAAATCCGAAGACCCCGGCGATGATAGCCACCACGAGAAACATCAGGGCCCAGCCAAGCATGATTTTCCCTCCTTATGAAGTGTCCCATCTTGTTTGGATCACCGGCAAATTTTACTTGCTTAGCCCTTTAAGATTGGCAGCCGCGGGAAACTTGTCAATGGAGGAAAGGAAAGTTGAGGCGGAAAAGTAGGAATAAACCAGTCCGCCGGCAAACAGGGGATACCGGCCTCTTGTCGGGGCCGGGACAGCTCAGCCCGGGGCTGCAAAAACAACTCTTGGCACGCCCCTCAATACAAAACCCCTCAGTCAGGCTTTCTGAGGGGTTTTTTTCCGTCAGCGGATTGATCCGGCCCAGCCGGCAGGCACGCTTAATAGCGCATGATGGCCGCCAGGAGCGCTGCATCCGGCACCTCAGCGGGGTCCACGGCATAAACCGCGCCGCCGTGCAGCAGGGTTTGGGTGGCGGCCAGGTCCAGGAGATCAAAGCTGCCGGGCTGGGCTTCCGGATGGATGACAACCTCGCTGGCGCCCGGATCGTAGTCCCCCCATTGCTGGCGGCCCACTGCCACGAACAGGCACTCTATCCGGCCATGGTAGCTGGCGGGGACGATCTCACCGAGATCATTGGCGGTTCTGCCGGTGCCCGCCAACTGACGGTAACGGGCTGCGGCCTTCTCCTGCTCCTGAAGAAAGTGCGGCTCTACCAGGGCCCAGGCCTGCCGGTGCAGATCATCGGGGCTCACCCCTTCAGGGTTGCCGGTGATCCCTTCGCCCAGCAGGTGCGGATAGGTGTTGGCTTCTTTGTAAATGGGCAGGAGATACTCCACCCCGGCCAGGACCAGGGGGGCCGGTTCCTCCCGGAGAAAGTCGTGCAATCCCTGGTCAATCTGGCGGAAGTACCGCAATATATTATCCTTGGCGTCATCGGCGCCCTGGCCGTGGAACATGGCGGCCCGCTCGCCCCGGCCGCCGCCCACCCCGACGCCGGTGCGGAATTGCAGCTGTTTAATCTGTTCGTCGTATTTCAGGGCGTCGGCCAGACTTTTGGGCACCCCCTCCAGGTCGTCGATGGCGCTGAGGCCGAAGCGCGACCCCTCGAAGAGTCTGACCGCATTTTGGCTCAGGGCCAGCACAAAGAACTCATTGCCGCCCAGAAAGGCCAGGAGCGGCTTGAGGTGAAAACGGTGAGCCACCACCACCAGGGGTTCGAAGGCGGTGGGCAGCTGGTATTGGCGAAACATCCCGGGAGAGATGAAAAGCGCCAGCCCGTCCCGCTTGTCTTTCCAGAAAGAGATGGTCCCCAGCAGGTTGATGGCCGGCTCCAACAACGACTCCGCCGCCGCCGGGCGCAAGCCGTAGGCCTGGAGGGATTCCTGGGCCTGGCGGATCGAATTCTTCAGCCGGGTCCGATCTTGCTGATTTTCCGTGGGCAGGCGGTGGGTGGGCATATAGATAGACACGCATGGCGCCTGGGGCGATGCGGTGAGGGTTCTCAGCTCTTCTCGGGTGAATATTTTCATATTCCCCTCCTTCCATAATAAATTTGGGGTCAGAGGAGCTCAGCTGATGGGAAAGCTCCTGGTGAGTAAAGAGGATTTCTCGGGAGCCCCGGCATCCCGGTGGGGATGCCGAGATTGCGCCTCCCCTGGCTTTGGAACACGGTTTCGCATGTCGGACCAGGCGGGCCATGGAGCTATTTCGGCGCCCCGGGTTTCCGAGGCCGCGATTCTCGACGCCCCCGGGGAGCGAGCGGCAATGGCAAGCCCCGGACAACCCCGGCCGCGGCTTAACCCTATTTGGAGAGCCGCACAACCTCCCGGACCATCTGGTTGGTGTAGCCCCATTCGTTATCGTACCAGCTAAACAGCTTGACCAGGTCGCCGTCCACTACCTGGGTCATGCTGGGGTCAAAGATAGACGCATGGGAATTCATGATGATATCCGAGGAGACGATGGGGTCAGTGGCATATTCCAGAATATTTTTATAGCGGCCGGCAGCCTCTTCTTTAAATATCTGATTGATTTCTTCAACTGTAGTGGGCCGCTCGGTCACGAACACCAAATCCGCCAGGGAGCCGCAGGGCACGGGACAGCGCACCGAGACCCCGTCGAATTTTCCCTTGTATTGGGGCAAAGTGTTGGTGGTGGCCACTGCGGCGCCCGTGGAGGTGGGCACCAGGTTGGCCGCCCCGGCCCGGCCGCGCCGGAATTTCTTATTGGGTCCGTCCACCATGGCCTGGGAAGAGGTGTAGGCGTGGATGGTGGTCATGACCGCCTTCTTGACGCCGATCCGCCGGCCCATAATCTCCACCACCGGAGTGATGCAGTTGGTGGTGCAGGAGGCGCAGGAGATCATCCGGTCGTCGGCCTCAGGCTGGGTGACGCCGTGGACGATGCAGCAGACCTGTTCTCCCTTGGGCGGAGCCGACAGTATCGCATACTTGGCCCCGGCGGCCAGATGCTTGTTCAGGCCTTCCGATGTGGTGAACAGCCCGGTGCACTCCAGGACGACTTCCACCCCCAGGTCTTTCCAGGGCAGTTGGGCTGGATCCTTGACACTCAGAAATTTAATGGACTTGCCATTCACCACCAGGTTGTCGCCGCTGATGGTCACGCGGTGCTTATATACGCCGTAAACGGTGTCATAATTCAGCAGGTAGGCCAGGTTATCCAGGCCCATAAGATCGTTGACCGCCACCAGTTCCAATTCGGGCCGGTCCGTGACGATTTTCAAGGCCGCCCGGCCAATCCGTCCCATACCGTTAATCGCTACCTTGGTCATAACCATCCTCCTCCACAAATTTCATAATGGCCCATTATGGCCCATGTTCTGCCGATACGCAACCGGGCATTCGACGGCTTACTGCTCCGCCTCGGGTGGCGCCATGATGGTCAGGACCGGACAGGTGGCCTGGCGCACCACTTTTTCGGCTACGGACCCGTGGACCAGCCGCCGCCAGCCCGTCAGCCCGTGCGAGGCAATGACGATGAGGTCGACATGCTCCTGCTGGGCAATCCGGAGAATTTCCGGAGCTGCTTCTCCGGTGGTCACAAGGTTCCGGGTCTCCACTTTATGATGGAACAACAGGTCCTTGAGCATTTGCTCCGCCTTGATCGCCAGTTCTTGCTGGAACAGGGGCACGTCAAAATTCAAGGGCGCTTGCGGGTCCGGGAACGAATGAGGGCCCGGCAAGGGCGGAATGACATGCGCCACGATTAATTCCGCCTCAAAATGCCGGGCCAGTTCCTCGGCGCGTTTCAGGGCAACGAAGGCAGCTTCACTGAAGTCAGTAGGACAGAGTATCTTTTTAAAAGGCAACATAAACCGGGCATCTCCCTTCGATTATTTACCGGTTTTTAATTTAACCACCATCTTAGGGAGTTGCAAGCGCGCTTGCCCGATAATCATCTCTCCGGCCGGTAATACCCTGCCAGTCGCTTACGCCGATCAGGGAAATCGCGGCCCGTCTCCCTTGCCACGTGTGAGGCGGAGCACTAAATTAAAGAAAATTGCCCCGTGGGGCCAGATGACGGGAAGGAGGCATTGCTGCCCATGGAAGCCCAGGTTGCCAGGATTCACGATCTTCAGGATGGTGAAATGCGCGAGGTGGTCGTGGGGGAGACCAAGGTATTGCTGGTCCGCCTCAAGGGAAAATTTTACGCCATCGGGGGTGAATGCACCCACTATGGCGGCCCCCTGGCCGAAGGCGCCCTGAGCGGCCACCGGGTAGTCTGTCCCTGGCATCAAGCCGTTTTCGATGTGATGAACGGCGACCTTGAGGAGCCTCCGGCCCTGGATGCCGAGCCGTGTTATACGGTGCGGGTGGAGGGGGACTACGTTATCGTCAAGGTCCCGGAGAAGGAGCCAAACCGGCGCACTCTCGCCATGGTTCGGCGCGTCCCTGCCGATGACCGCACCCTGGCAATCCTGGGGGCCGGGGCCGCAGGCAATGCCGCGGCGGAAACCCTGCGCCAGGATGGCTTCACCGGCCGCGTGGTGATGATCACCCAAGAGCTGCGCCTGCCCTACGACCGCCCCAATCTGAGCAAAGGCTACCTCAGCGGCGATGCCGGTCCGGAAACGCTTCCCTGGAGGACCCCGGAGTTTTACCGGGAGCATGACATCGAAGTCCTGCTGGGCCAGCGGGTCGATCGGGTGGAGGTACCCTTAAAAACCCTGACCTTCACTGACGGCCGCACCCTTACCTATGAGGCCCTGCTCCTGGCCACCGGTGGGACGCCCCGCCGCCTGGAGATACCGGGGTCGGAGTTGCCCAACGTCTTTACCCTCAGGAGCGCCGACGACGCCGACGCCATCATCAAAGAAGCCCTCCCGGCCTCCCGGGTGGTGGTCATCGGCACCGGGTTTATCGGCATGGAGGCTGCCGCAGCCCTCACCAAGCGGGGTCTGGCCGTAAAGGTGGTGGGGCATGGGACCGTCCCTCTGATGCGGCAGTTGGGACCGGAAATCGGCGGGATGCTCAGGCAGGCCCATGAAGAACAAGGCGTTACCTTCCACCTGGGTCGCATACCCGTCCGTATAGAGGGCGACGGCCGGGTTAAAACCGTGGTCCTGGATAACGGCGAGGCGCTGGCCGCCGACCTGGTGGTGGTGGGCCTGGGGATCAAGCCGGCCACCGATATCCTCCAGGGAGTCAAACTCGATGCCGACGGCAGCGTTTCCACGGACCGGCAGATGCGGGTGACCGAAGGGTTATTTGCCGCTGGGGACGTGGCCCGTTTTCCCGACTGGCGCGACGGTTCCGCCATCCGCATCGAGCACTGGCGCCTGGCCGAGCAGAACGGCCGGATCGCGGCCCACAATATGGCGGGCCGCCGGGTGGACTTTGCCGGGATACCCTTCTTCTGGAGCGAGCAGTTTGATCTCTTCCTCCAGTATGTCGGGCACGCGGAGTCCTGGGATGAACTTATCGTCCACGGTGACCTGGCGGGACACAATTTTCTGGGCTTCTATGTCAAGGGCAACCGGGTAATGGCGGCGGCCGGGCTCCAACGCGACCGGCAGTTGGGCGCCATGGCGGAGTTGATGCGGCTGGACCAGACGCCGTCGCCGGAGGAATTGCGCCGGAACCCGGATTTTGATCCCTGGGCGCGCCTGAAAACCTTGCAGGCTTGAAGGTGGGATAATTATAGTCATTGCCAAAAGTTTTTTCCGTTATGGGAAGCCCTATAATCCCCCCTGCCCCCCTTTAAAAAGGGGGGGGGAACTACAAGGAATTGCTGTTAAAGTCCCCCTTTGAAAAAGGGGGATTTAGGCAGCAGTGTCCGGTTAGGAAATTGCATGGGCGCGTTCTGAGATGCCCCCAAAAGTGAGACACTTTTTATGAGAGGGTTGGTTTAAAGCAACCATGGCTCAGGTTACCCAGCAGCCCCTCTGGGGGCGGAGGGAGCGTAGCGACCAAAGCCCCCAGAGGGGCGGTCGTCTCCCAGACCTCCATCGGGGTCTGATATCCCAGGCTCTGATGGGGACGTTCCCCATTATACCAGTGCAACCAGCTCTCCATTTTGGCCCGGGCCTCGCCCAAGGCGTAAAACAGTTCGGCGTCAAGCATTTCATCCCGCAGCGAGCCGTTGAAGCTCTCCAGGTGCCCGTTGTCATAGGGTTGGGCCTTAGGTACCGGTTCGTCCTTGACCCCCAGGCCATCAACATCTACTTAAAGACCTTGGACTCAAACTCCGGGCCGTGGTCCCTTCTCAGCACCCGGGGTGCGCCGTAGCGCAGAAACAACCCCTCCAGGTGCCGGGCCGCCAGGGCGCCGGTAATGCTGTGCTCCACCAAAGAGCCCAAGGCGTAGCGGCTAAAGATGTCAAGCACGTTGAGAATACGCAGTTTCCGCCCGGAGACCAACTTGTCTTCGACGAAGTCTACCGCCCACACCTGGCCGGGAGCAACCGCCTCGGTGGGCTCAAAGGGCACCGGCCGCTTCAGCCCCCGCCGCCCCTTTTTGCTAACCGGTTTTTGCAGTTCCATTTGCCGATACAGGCGGTAAACCCGCTTGGGGTTGACCCGCCAGCCTTGCCGCCGCAGCACCGCGGTGATGCGCCGATAGCCAAAAGAGGCCTGGGCGTGGGCCAGTTCCCGAATCCGCTCGCTCAGCCCATCCCCCTGCGGATGGCCCCGTCCTTGCCGGTAAAAGGTGGCCCGGGCCATCTGCACCAGGTCCAGCGCCAGCCGCAGGGAGAGGCCCTGCTGCCGCAGTTCCAGGATCACCTGTCGCTTCTGGGCCGGCGTCAAAAGTTTTTTTTAAGGATCTCGTTCAAGGTCTGGATGATGAGTTCCTTGTCCGCCACCAGCCTTTTTAACTGCCGGTTCTCATCTTCCAGGACCTTGAGGCGCTTGGCCTCTGATTTACCCAAACCCTTGTACTTGGCCCGCCAGCGATACAGCGTCGCCTCTTTAATGCCATACTTGCGGGCCGTGCCGGCAATGCTGGAGGTAGGCAACTCCGACTCCGCAATGATCCGGATGATCTCTTCCACCGTAAACCGAGACTGCCGCATGAAGGTCTCTCCTGCTTGCGAGGCCTCTCATTATAACAGTCTCATTTTTGGGGAGCACCTCAGAACGCGCGCATGTAATTTTTTTTAACCGGACACTGCTGGGATTAGGGGGTAATTTGTGGATATCAGAGATCGGGAAAAACTTTTGACAATCGCTATATTTTCCCTGCCCCGGTGGGAGGGGAAGGAAATTTAGATTTTTTCAAAACCATTAACTCAAACGCCTT
>Ga0351888_1088_pt1 | contig 17786 bp, 9 predicted proteins | sample TotcelFGM3001M13_FD_206770 | JGI IMG/M metagenome (GOLD analysis project Ga0351888, IMG submission 206770) | Enriched cells from coal bed in the Powder River Basin, Montana, United States - Total cells FGM rep3 HSBNCT.FGM.300.1.M13 ... | reverse complement strand
CAAAGTCCTGGATCAGGAGCGAATCGAGCGTCTTGCACTGGGCCAGGTATTCCATGCCGAAATCGCTGACCGTCGTGCTGCGATGTCTCAAGGCGGCCAACTTGGGCAACGCTCCGACGATCTCCATCGTCATGTCGCCCGCTTCCATGTTGCCGCGCAGATCCAGCGCCCGCAGGTTCTGCAGATTCGACAAACGGCTCGTGCCCAAATCGTTGAAACGATTCTGGACGAGTGTCAGCCGTTCGAGTTGAGTCAACTCGCAGATCACCCGCAGCACGCTGTTGGTCAAGTTGGTGTTCGACGACAGGTCGAGGTCTTTCAGGTTGGGAAACGACTTGGCAATCATTTCGACGGTCGGATCATTGATGACCGAATTGGTCAAGGCCAGCGTCGTCAGGTTGGTCAAGCCGCTGAGTTGCGCGGCCAGCTCGTCGTTCATCGAGCGGAAATTGAAGATCTGGAGCTTTTCCAGGTCCGTTAGTTTTCCGAACACGGCGAGAGCTTCGGGGGCCAATGTGGATCCGTCTTGAATGACAATCTCCGTAAGCACATCGCCGGGCAAGAGCGTGTACTTGGCGTTCGCCCCCAGGCTCTCCAGCAACGTCTTCGCTGCCGCGACATCTTCCGCGTTGGCGGTCGCCACGCGAACGGGAGTCTGCGGTACGGCACTTTCGCCGACGCGTTCGGCGCCTGGTCCAGCCGAGCCTCCGTCACCGCGGGGCGCCGGACAACCGGCAAGGCAAAGCAAACCAACGATCAAACCCGCGAGCGTACCACGCTCCCATCGCGATGCATTCATCATCATTCCTCGAGCGGCACGTAGCCATAACGGAAGGGCTCAGACGTACAGAATTCAATTTTGCCGGGTATTCCGCGATCCCTATGGTGGAGTCTGTACCCGGCAAAATTGAATTCTGTACGTCTGAGCCTGGGAAGGGTATCCAAAAGCAATCTCCTCCGGCGATCGCCAAACCGAGCGATCGCCGGGGTAACGTTTCACGGTCCTCAGTCCAGCCGATAGCCTTCCGGATATTTCGGCTTGATCAGATCGGCCACGCCCGGCGTTTTGAGTGCGGCCAGGTTGGTGACCTTGAGGGCTTTGGCATCCCATTCGACTTTCTCGCCCCACTCGCCCATCTCGCCGCCTTCGCCGCCGGTCGCTGCGGCCCACACGGCCAGGTTGCCCAGGAGGATCGTTTCGGTCAGCGGACCGGCCCGATCGACGAAGTTCGAATGGCAGATCTTCGGCTTGCCTTCGTACTTGGCGCGGAACAACTCGTACATGTTGTTGATGTCGTTGTTGCCCTTGTTCTCGGCCTTTTCGTATTCGACCGCGACCTTCTCGACCCCTTTCAGCTCGTACCGTCCACAGTAGTCGTCGCTGCTGTAGAAGGCGCCCTTTTCGCCGACGATCAGCACGCCGCTATCGGACACATTGTCGATGCCCCACTTGCTGAACAATTCCTGCGGGGGCTTGTTGCCACGGCGATCGTACCACCAGAAGGGAATCGCGGGCCGCTCGGACGTCTCGGGGAACTCGAACTTGATGATCGAGCTGGCCGGGAAGCTGTCGTAATCGTGGCCGGTCGACTTGGCGATGACGGAGATCGGATCCCGCAGCCCGCAGGAAGCGAACGGAACGGTCAGCTGATGGCAGGCCATGTCGCCCAACGCGCCGCTGCCGAAATCCCACCAGCCGCGCCACTGGAAGCTGTGATACAGTCCGGGCCAGTATTCCCGCTGCGGAGCGACGCCCAGCCAGTTCTTCCAATCGAGCCGTTCGAGGGCGCGTTCGATTTCCTTCTTCTTGCCTTCGATGATCCGGTCCGCGTCTTGAGGATTCTCTTTCTTGGCCTGGGCGGCGAATTTTTCCAGGTCCATGCGGCGACCGGGGCCTTGAGCCCAAACCGGACGATTCGACCAGGCGTAGACTTCCTTCAACGTGCCGAGCACGCCGGACTGCAGTTGGGCAATCGCCTCGCGCGAGGAATCCAAGGCCGTTCCCTGATTTCCCATCTGCGTGCAGACGCCGGTCTCGGCGGCGACTTGGGCCAACAGGCGGGCTTCGTAAATGGTTCGTGTCAACGGCTTTTGCACATAGCAGCTGATGCCCAACCGCATGGCTTCGAGCGCGGCGGAGGCATGCATGTGGTCCGGCGTGCTGATGGTCGCAATCTGGATGTCCTTGCCGTGCTTGGCGAACAACTCGCGATGATCCGTGAACTTCTCGGCGTTCTTAAAGCCGTCGGCATTTCCCTTGCTTTCCAGCGTGCCGCGGTCGACGTCGCAGATGGCAACGACGTTGCCAAATTGTGCGGCGTTATTGGAATCGCTGCCGCCCTTGCCGCCAACGCCGATGCAGGCCACGTTCAGCTTTTCATTGGCCGATTGGCTCAGCGCCTGCCGGCTGCCGGCGGCGACCCAGAAGCCGACGCCTGCTGCCGTCGTGGTCTGCAAAAAATTTCGACGTGTGATTCGTGCCATAGGTGGGATCTCCTCAAAGGGGTTTGATGGAATGAACAGACTTTATAGGATACCAAGAAGTCCGGTTCATTCAATCGCAAGGACCCGTTTGGCCGATACGATCTTCATCCCTCGTGCAACGATTTCGCCCCTCAAAAATGGCACAAGCGGTCTTTCGGATGCAGCCCAGAATGGATGCATCGAACGAGTGCGGGAAAACATCGCCGACGTGGAAACGCACCGCGGATAACATTGTAAAAGCTTATTTGGCAATGACTTGCGACACAAAACGGACGCCCAATGAACCGCCAAACGGGCAGATCGCCCCTTTTCGACAGCCGCCAAGCGAGACTACGATCTGAAGCATGGCACACGACCTGAACCCGGCTCAAAAAAAAGCGGTGAACACCCTGTCCGGCCCCCTGCTTGTCTTGGCAGGCGCCGGCAGCGGCAAGACGCGCGTGGTCACATTTCGGATCGCCAACCTGATCAAGCACGGCATCCGTCCCAGCCGCATCCTGGCGGTGACCTTTACGAACAAAGCTGCCGCCGAAATGCAGGAGCGAATCGGCAGCTTGATCGGCAAGCGACTCAAAGAGCGGCCTTTTGTCTCGACGTTTCATTCGCACTGCGTCAAGATCCTGCGGCGGCACATCCGCCGCTTGGGCTATCCCGAAAAGTTCGCCATTTGCGACCGGGGCGACCAGGAGAGCATCGCCCGCAGCGTGTTGCGCGAAATCCGCGTTCCCAACGAATCGCTGCGGCCCGGCGACCTGATCTACTTGATCAGCGGCTGGAAATCCCACTCCATCCTGCCTGCCGACGCAGTCCGTCTGGCACAAACCGACAAAGAGCACTTGGCGGCAATGGCCTACCGCCGCTATCAGCGGACGCTCAAGAACAGCGGCGCTGTGGACTTTGACGATCTGCTGCTGTGTACCGAAGAACTGTTCACCCAGCACCGGGATGTTCTGGAGAACGAGGCCGGACAGTTCGATCACGTACTGGTCGACGAGTACCAGGACACCAACGGCAGCCAGTACCGGATCGTCAAGGCGCTGGCGTCGGGGCATCGCAATCTGTGCGTCGTGGGAGACGACGATCAATCGATCTACGGCTGGCGAGGCGCGGAGGTCGAGCACATCCTGCGATTCGCCGAGGACTGGCCGGAGGCCACCGTGGTGCAATTGGAGGACAACTACCGCTCGACGGGCGAGATTCTGGAATTGGCCAATCGGCTGATCGTCTTCAATCGTATCCGGCACCAGAAAGTGCTACGGGCTTCGCGCAGCGGCGGCCCCAAGCCGCTGGTTCGGCAGCACGCGGACGAGAACGCCGAGGCGCAGGAAGTGGTGGACGAGATTCGCCGGCTGATCGAGCGCGAGCATTGGGAACCGCGCGATTTTGCGATCCTGTTTCGCACCAACGAACAGCCGCGGGCGTTTGAAACCGAATTGCGCAAGCAGAAGCTGCCCTATGTGCTGCTGGGCGGGATGTCGTTCTTCGATCGCAAAGAAGTCCGCGACATCGCAGCGTACCTCAAGCTGCTGGTTCATCCCCAGGACGAAACCTCGCTGTTGCGGATCATCAACACGCCGCCTCGCGGGATCGGACAGAAGGCCGTCGAGTGGCTGATGCAAACCGCCGTCGCGGAAGGCAAGCCCGTCTGGAGCGTCATGCACCGTGGCGGTCAGCCGGACAACATGCGGCCCGCCGTCCAGCGGTTCGTGACGTTGGTCGAGGATTTCCAGCGCCGCTTCGAGACGGGGAAAATGGTCGGCGCGCTGCGCGACTTGATCTCCGAGATCGGCTACGAGGCCGAGCTGCAGCGGCTGTACAACGACGCCAACGAATTTCAATCGCGTTGGGACGCGGTTCAGGAAGTGGTCAACGCGCTGGGATCCTACGAAGCAAAAACCAAGAAGCCGTCGCTGGACGGCTTCCTGGACGAACTCGTGCTGGGCGACCGCGACATGGACAACGACAAGGAAAAGCAGTTGCAGCGGAACGCGGTGGCGCTGATGACTCTGCACAGTGCCAAAGGGTTGGAGTTCCCCCAAGTCTACATGGTGGGCTTGGAAGAAGGCATCCTGCCGCACCATCGCAGCTTGGATAATGACGAAGCGGGGGTCGACGAAGAGCGGCGGTTGTGTTACGTAGGCGTGACTCGGGCCCGCGAGCGGCTGACGCTGTCCTTGCCGCTAACCCGCATGAAATGGGGCAAGCCCCGCGACACGATCCCCAGCCGCTTCCTGTACGAAATGACCGGCCAAGCGGAAAGCCCGCAAGCCATCGCCAAACGCCAGCAAGCCATCCGCGAGGCGTCCGCCAACCGGCGAAGGAAGCCCGCCCAGCGATCGGCGTCGCGAAAGAAGTCCAAGGAATGATGGGCCACGCAATGGCGGGCAAGGGGGAACGAGAAGAGCAAGTCCCTTGCTTCCCGGAACACTGCCGTAACGACCCGCTCGCCTCGCTGCAACTTGTGAGCGGTCTGGTAGCTTAGCGTTTGCGCGACTACGCGGTAGAAGATCTGTCGCCCGGGGGCGCCGTGTTCGGCGAGCGAAAGCGGCACGACCAGGGCCCGATCCGCCACGCCAAAGACGATGCGGGGATCAGACGAAGCATGTCACGACGGTTCAGCATGAATATCTCCTTCCCTTGCGTTGCGACCTCCACAAAACGTCGGCTCAAGGCTCGGCCCGCTCGCCGCGGAAGCCGGGCATATCCGCTTCGGGGCTCTCCTCGGCCAGACGCTGGCCCACTTGAATCGCCTGCAACATCGTTTGGTAGTCCGGGTCGGCGGTGTCGGCGAAACGCGGCGGATGGCGGCCGTCTTGCGGCGTTTCGATGCCGCGGCCGCCGGCGGCTTTGGCCAGGTGGGCGGTCAGCGCGGGGCTCCACGCCGGATGGCTGAAGTTGATCCAGGCCAGGCGGCCGTCCCAGATGGCTGCATGATCGTTGGGGTCCGGATACTTGCCGTGACAGTCGGCACAGCGGCGATTGTAGACGCCCAGGAAATCCCGGGCGAACCAGGCCGCGGGCTGGCCGGTGGCGACGTCGGTCGCCAGATCGCGCTTGCCGGGCGAGAGCGGGCGGCTGTGCGTGTACGTGCCGTAATAAGGCACGTTGGCGTCGATCCACAGATAGATCCGCTGCCGGTCCTCGGCGGCCACCTGCCGGTCGCCGTGGTCGCCTTCGAGGTACTCCAACAGCCGGCTGGCGTGGCTGCCGGTCCACAGCGGCTGGTTGACCGCCGTGGGCGTCCGCAGCAGCCAGTAGAAGTGGACCAGCGGCTTGCCGCGCGCCTGCTCGTCGGGCAGCATTCCGCCCTGGGCCATGTCGTGCTGGCGATAGCTGCGGCTGCGGCCCAGCAGGTTGTCATACGCCATGTTGAAAAACCGCGTCTTGTCGCCGCTCAGGTCATAGCCCCCGGCCGGGTCGCCGCCGTGATGGCACTCGACACAGTACTTGTCGAGCACCGGCTGGACGACGCGGGGGAAATCGACGATTCCGTCCTGGTTCCAAGCCGGACGCTCGAGGTGCTGCGGCGGATGCCGCGCGGCCAAAGGCAGCTGGGCCGTGACCAGCGGCGCGGTCTGCCGCGATTCGTGACAGCCCACACAGCTGACCCGCTCGCCGGGCATCAGCTGCACGGCGGACGTCATCCGCTGTAATTCTCGCCCCTGGTCGTCCAACGCCTGGAAGTAGATCTCCCGCAACGCCGGGACGAAAAAATGAGCCGAGCCATCCTCCTCGACCGGCACCGTGCCCCACTGGCGTTTGGCATAGTAGGTGGCATAGCTCATCACCGGCGACTGGTCGTAAGCCCGCGCCGCGAGATCCTCGGTCTTGCGAACCTGTTCCATTACCCGCAGGCTCTTGACCTGGCCGCGGCGGATCGTCGGCTCCAGGCCCTGGTACACATCGGCCAGCAACACGATGCCCAGCGGGTTCTCGTCGCCCGACTGCGGCGGTTGCGGCACCGCTTCGACTCGCTCGGGCAGCAACGGCGGGACGGGAACCGGCCGCAGCGGCAGAGGAAAGTAACAGCTCTGCCGAGGATCTTCGTAGACCAGGCGCCGGTTGTCGTCCGCGTCCAGCAGATAAATCCGATAACGCTCCAGACCACCCCCGCCGTACGCGCACAGGAAGTGCCGGTCGCTCAACGGAAACGGATCGCGATACGACCACTCGTGGCGACGGTCGCCGATGACCGGGAATTCGCGGGTCAGGTTGATGAAGCCTTTGCCCGCTGTTCCTTCCGGCCCCTCGCAGCGATCGATCAAGCCGATCGCGCCATGCGGAAAGCCGTGGTGCGGTGCAAAGGTCGCCACAAGCCGGTCGTTGCGGCCCGGCAGCGGACGCGCTTGCCAGAACGTTCCCACGTCGCGGATCGTGTTGCCAAAGTACAGTGTGTATTGCGTGCCGTCGGGATACTGCGTCCAGAGACTCTGCCGAAAAGTCAGATCGCGGTCGATGTATTCCCAGCGGGTGAACAGGACTCGACCGTCGGGCAACATCTGCGGGCTGAGGTCCGACAGCGTGTTCATGCTCACACAGCGCAAATCGCCGCCGTCGCCCGACATGCGGTACAGGTTCGAGGCCGGTCCCGGCTGACAAAACGTGTAACCAAAGCGGCGAGTCGAGACGAAGACCAGATCGCCGTCGGGCAGCTGGCAGGGACTGACATCATGATAGGAGCCAGCGGTCAGCTGCCGCAAGCCATCGCCATCGGTGCCGATCCGCCAGAGATGCCAATACATCTCGCCCTCGCCCCGGTACGAGAAGAACAACGTGCGGGCATCGTTCGACAAGTTCATGTCATAAATGCAGCCGGTTGGATCGCTGAAGATCGTCCGTGACTGGCCCGGCTGTGCAGGATCGACGATGCGGATGCTGCACCCCGGACCGCGCGGCATTGCCGCCCAAAGGTCTTGGCCCACAGCCGGCGGAGCGCTCAGCGGATGCCGGACCACCACGGCGATCGGCGGCAGAGATTCCGTGGCCAGGGTTTCCGACCAGGCCCAATCCCCCGGCTGCATCAGCACCCGGGCCAGCTGGACGCTGCCGGGCGCGGCCAACTGGATGACGAAACGACCTGCGTCGTCCCCGTGCGCGGGACTCAGCGAAAACGGCACCACCTGCCAATCGCCACGGGATACCGGCACGCGAGTTGTCGCCAACGTCTGCCCATCCGCCGCCTGGGCGGCCAACGACAAATCGGCCGGCTGGTCAGCACGGACCCAAAGCCAGCCCTGATAACGGCGGCCTGCCAGCCAGGCGAGACCCCGACCCTCGGGACCGCGGTGCTCGATACCGACCGCTCCTTCGCCGTCCAGGAACGCAATCTGCTGCGCGCGGCGCTTCGGATCCGGCCCGTCGGCGATGCGGAATTCGCCTCGTGCAGAGCCGCGGCACACGGACGTCCAGGGAACGCAGATCTCGGACTCGCCACTTGCCGGTTCCAACGGGATGTCCTTTCTTGAGTCTCCGGTCGAGATCCAGAAATGGCGATAACAGGCTTGCCGTTGCCACGGCCGAAAGGCCACGCCGCCGCGGATCAGCGGATGCTCGCGGTCCTCGTAGACCAGCATCGTCTTGCCATCGACGGCAATTTCCAGCGAGGTCTCCGTCATGCGGACCACCAAGGTTATCCAGCGGTTGACAGGCACGGCGCAGGGCACGTCCTGAATCGGCTCGAAATTCTGCCGGTGTCGGCCAAGCCGCAGGTATCCGGCGGCGTCCAAGGCGACTTCGTAGCCATTGAAATGATCCGCTCCGACGCCCGGGTCGCTCAGCTTGACAATCAACCCCGCGTTGCCGGGCGCGGCATCGGGTAGCAGCACTTCGACCCCGACCTCGCCGCAGGCAAACTGGGGCTCGTCGGCCACCAACTTCGGCCCCGGTCCTGCCGGGGCATGAAGCACGCCGTCAGCCACCTGCCACGTTCCGCCGTAGGCTCGGAAACCCTGGATCGTTCGCGCCGCATCGAAGGCCTGGAAGTTGTCATCAATCTCTATCCGCGAGCGGTCGAAGCTCGCCGCGGCCGACTCGCCGACACCGCCAGACAAAATCAAAAGGCCGGAAACCAAGAGCGGTAGCGTCAAAACGATATCTCCTTTCGGGCTGGGCCGACAAGCAGGAGCAAACGCTGCATCTGACCAGACGTTGACAACCGCGTCCGCGCGACTGTTCAAGGTATCAACGAGGCGATTGTTCGCCTACTCCAGTTTCTTCTTGGCTGGACGTGTCTCGTACAGGGCTCGGTCCTCCCGCGTCGTGACAGCGGTCTCGGTCGGCGCCTTCTCGAATCAAACAGGAAAGCCTCGTATTCTTGAATATGTCCGAGCTGATCGGGGTTCTCGTTGTACCGTTTCAAGTTCCAATAGGGAGGAGATGTAACAACGAGATGGACCGACGCGTCGTCCAAGTACGCCAGTTCCCTGGCATCGCCGTTGATCAGTCTGTGAATGGTCGTATGCATGGTTTCAGGCAAAGGCCGCCACGTGGGCGGTGAGGGCGTCAAACGTTCTTCCCATGACCCATCTTATTCTACCAACTCCCGGGCGATCGCGAATCTGCCCTGGGGATCGTCAATCCAGTATACTGGATCGTGACGGCCCGAACTGATTCCCGTTTCCTCCTGGAGCGCGCTCACCATGCATACCGCACGTTGTCTTCCTGTTCTGCGGCGACGGTTTCACGATCTCGACGCCTGGGTTGTGTTGATCTTGGCCGCACTATTCGGCCCGACGGTCCTGGGCCGAGCGGCCGAGTTGCCCATTCAGGGGCAGGTGATCGTGGACGCGGACTTCGAGTCGGCGGTGTCCGATCCAGCCTGGCAAGGCGAGTTGCAATACGGCCCGGGCTTCGACAGCCCGCGGGCGCTGTACGTCGAGAGTCGAGACGGCGCGGCGAGCGGTTCGACGTCGGTCCGAGTGCGATTGCCGGCCGAGACGCTGCGCGGCGTGACGATTCGCGGCTCGGCAATGGTGCGGGCCGAGGACGTCAGCGCCAAACCGAATTCGTGGAACGGGATCAAATTCATGCTGGCGATCGAGACGCCGGACCGGAAACTGTGGCCGCAAGCGGCCTTGGACACGGGTACGTTCGCTTGGAAACGCGCGGTGTTCAGCACCAAGATTCCCGCCGACGCTTCCGCCGTGACGTTGACGTTGGGGTTGGAGCAAGTCACGGGGGGCGTGTGGTTCGACCATGTCAAGCTGGTCGTGGCCAAACCGCCGCGGACGGCCAAACCCGCGCCGGCGGCGGGCATGGCTTTCAAAGGGCACGATTTGCCGCGACTGCGCGGCGCGATGATCGGCCCGCGGATCGACGAAGATGGATTGCGGACCTTGGGGCACGACTGGAACGCGAACCTGATCCGCTGGCAACTGATCCGCCACGGCCGACCGGGGCAGCCCAGTGCGTTGGCGGATTACGATGCGTGGCTGGAAGGCGAGCTTCAGCGACTGGACGCCGCGCTGCCGTGGTGCGAACGGTATGGGATCTACGTAGCCGTTGATTTGCATTCGCCGCCCGGCGGCAAGTCCACCGTCAGTGGCTACGTGGGGTCGGACGACCGCTTGTTCACCGACCCCGCCGTGCAGGACAAGTTTGTCGATGTCTGGCGCGGGATCGCGCGGCGGTACAAAGGGGCGCGGCCGATCTGGGGGTTCGATCTGGCCAACGAGCCGGTCGAGGAATTCGTCGAAGAAGGCTGCCTCGACTGGCACGGATTGGCGGAACGTACGGCGCGGGCGATCCGCGAGATCGATCCCCAGCGGACGATGATCGTCGAAGCCCCGCCGTGGGGTTCGCCGGAAAGCCTCGCCGACTTTACGCCCATCGCCGTGCCCAACGTGGTGTACAGCGCGCACATGTACGTCCCGCACCAGTTCACGCACCAAGGAGTGCATCAGCGAGACCAGCCGCCCCTCGTCTATCCCGGGGAGATCGACGGGAAATTCTGGGACAAGGCGGCCTTGCGCGCGGCGCTGCAACCCGTGGCCGATTTTCAGCGGGCCTACAACGTTCACATCTACATGGGCGAGTTTAGCGCCATCCGCTGGGCGCCGGGCGACAGCGCCTGCCGCTATTTGCGGGACGTGATCGAGATCTTCGAAGAGCAGGGCTGGGACTGGAGCTACCACGCGTTTCGCGAATGGAGCGGTTGGAGCGTCGAGCACGGTCCGGACCGCAACGACACGCGGCCGACCGCTGAGCCCACGGACCGGCAGTTGCTGTTGCGCGAGTGGTTCGGCAAGAACCAGAAGCCGGCATGGGCGGGGGAAAAGACCACCCCGTGACGAGATCGCTAACGCCGGTTGCAGCCGGGGGGAGGGGCGCCGCTGCTTGCCGTCGCGGGGTGCGGGCCAGTACAATGCCTGAAACCAACTTCCCATTGAGATACGGAGCAAACGTCATGCGGCCACAAACAACTTGGCTGGGCATCGGTGTCTTTCTGTTGCTGCTCGCTCCTTGCTGGGCAGCCAGTGCGTTCGGCGCGGCGCCGAAATCGGTCTCGCCGCTGGAACTGGGAGCGTCGGCGCCGGACTTTACCCTGCCAGGCGTGGACGGCAAGACGTATCGACTGGCCGACTTTGCTGCGGCCAAGGTTTTGGTCTTCATCTTTACCTGCAACCACTGTCCGACGGCTCAAGCCTACGAAGACCGCCTGGTCCAACTGCACGCCGACTTCCAGGGCCGTGGCGTGGCGCTGGTCGCGATCTCGCCGAACGATCCGCTGGCGGTTCGGCTGGATGAACTCGGCTATACGGACGTGAACGATTCTCTCGAGGACATGAAGATCCGGGCCCGAGACCGGGGCTTTACGTTCCCCTACCTGTACGACGGCGACACGCAAGCCACGTCGAAAGCCTTTGGCGCGCTGGCAACTCCGCATGTGTTCCTCTTCGACGCACAGCGCAAGCTTTGCTATCAGGGCCGGATTGACGACTCGGAGGTCGGCGTGGTCAAGTCGCACGATACGCGCAACGCCATCGAAGCGTTGCTGGCGGGCCAGGCGGTACCCGTGGCCACGACCCGCGTGTTCGGCTGTTCGACCAAGTGGTCGGACAAACGCTCCAGCGCCGTCGAGTCGTTGGCGAAATGGAACGCGGAAGAGGTCTCGGTTCAAACGATCGACACGGCGAGCGTCGGCAAGTTGGCTCGGAACGACAGCCCGAACCTCCGCCTGATCAACGTCTGGGCCACCTGGTGCGCCCCGTGTGTTCGGGAGCTGCCGGAACTGGTCACCATCAACCGCATGTACCGCAAACGCAAGTTCGAGCTGATCACGATCAGTCTGGACGATCCGAAAGAGCGCGAGGCGGTGTTAAAGTGCCTGCGAGAAAACCACGTCTCGTCGACGAACCACATTTTCGAGTCGGACGACCGCGACCAGTTGGCCGAGGCGCTCGACAAGCAATGGCCCGGCCCGGTCCCCTACACCATCCTGGTCGCGCCCGGCGGCAAAATTCTGTATCGCAAGCACGACACAATCGACCCATTGGAACTGAAGAAGGCCATCGCCGATTTCCTGGGACGGACTTACGCCAGTCGCTGACTCCCCGGATGCATGCGCTCCACCTGCCGCTCATGATCCTCTCGTACGAGCGGTAGCAGACCGTCGACGGCTCGCCGGTGAACACGATGCCGCCCTCGGTCTTGTCGCCGCCGTGACAGCGGATGCGGTGCTGGTCCAGGATCGGCCGAACCTCTTCGCAGAATCCAAGATCTCGCGTACCATGTTCCTTTAACCACTGGCTCTTGGGGTTGGAAGGTCCCTATGCTCTGCTCGACAGAGTACAATAGGGTCAGTCCGGATAGTTCAAGGAATTCGGGCGGGCAGAGAAACCTGCTCGATGTCAATCTCCTGTCCAGCGAGCGCCATCATGGAAACCAAATGCCTCCTCCCCCGCGTGTGGGAAGTTCCCCAAGTGTTTCGCGACCGGCTCGGCACCAGCGTGGGCCGGCAACGCGTAATGGTGGCGGACGGCCACCTGCTGCTCGTCTTGCATGTGCCGCCCGAACCGGACAAGACGGAACGTCTGGGACGGTTCCTGTGGCGCAAGCCCGACGGGACGTGGACGTCGAACGATTTGGGCAGCGGCTCTCAGGTGGTCGGCAAGCACCTGGACCAATTTGCCAAAACGATCCACGACTGTGATGCACGCGAAGAGCGAGCGACGACGGCGGAGGACTACTTTGACGTTCTGGAACGGCTCGCGCCGATCCAGCGCTCGGCCAGGAATTTGCACGCCGTTTTGCAGGAGGCTCGCCAGGCGTGCCCGGACGACCGGGACCTGATCAACTTTCGCGATCGAGCTTACGAGACGGAGCGAACGGCAGAATTGCTGCAGACAGAGACGAAACGCTCCTGGGACCTGCTGATGGCAAGAAAGGCGGACGAGCAGGCAAAGGCCAGCCGCCGGATGGCCGCCTCGGCGCACCGCCTGAATCTGCTGGCAGCCTTTTTCTTCCCGATCGCGGCGCTGAGCGGCATCTTGGGTGTCAATCTGGTCCACGGCTTGGAGCTGCTTCGCCCGCCGCAGCCCTTCCTGGCGTTTGTGGCGGTCGGGCTGATTTTGGGCTTGATCCTGATGTCGTTCGTCGCCGCAGCAAATCGGGAATAAAAAAAGCCGGTCTCGAGCGAGACCGGCTTGCGCAGGGTGGCAGGAAAAAGCTTCCGGCCAGTGTCCTAGAAACCACCCATCGTATTTCCCGTCTTGATGAAGTTCGGATACGCTTCGTTGCCGTGTTCGCCGATATCCAAACCTTCCATTTCTTCCTCGGGCGAGACCCGGATACCCATGGTGTACTTGAGCAGCAGCCAAGCCGCCGCAGCCAACACCAGCACGTAAGCTGCACACGCGGCGACGCCGATCGCCTGGGTGATCAACTGCTGGACGCCACCACCGTAGAACAAGCCCGCAGTCGCCGCGTCGTTTCCAGCCCGTGCCAAGCGGTCGGGCGTTGCGAACAGCCCGATGCACAAGGTGCCAAAGACGCCGTTCAGCAGATGCACCGAGGTCGCACCCACGGGATCGTCACATCGAATCCGATCGAAGAACAAGACCCCCAGCACCACCAGCGCTCCGGCCATCAAACCGATCAGCAACGATGCCCCGACGGTGACGAAAGCACACGGTGCGGTAATCGCCACCAGACCTGCCAAACAGCCGTTCAAGGTCATGCCCAGGTCGGGCTTGCCCAGCAGCAGCCAAGCCAGCAGCGTGGCACTTAGCGTGGCGGCCGCCGCAGCGGTGTTCGTCGTCACCACGATCTCCGAAATCGCATTCGGATCCACGCCCATCGTGCTGCCCGGATTGAAGCCGAACCAGCCGAACCAGAGCACAAAGCAGCCAACCGTAGCGAGGCTCAGGTTATGCCCAGGAATGGCGTTGACCCGACCGTTCGCACTGTACTTGCCAATCCGCGGCCCCAGGATGATCACGCCTGCCAGAGCCGCCCAGCCGCCGATGGAATGGACCTGCGTGGAGCCGGCAAAGTCCAGGAAACCCATGCTTTGCAGCCAGCCACCGCCCCAGATCCAGTGGCCCACGACAGGATAAATCGCCATCGCCATGATAAAGCTGAACACGATGAACGACACGTACTTGATCCGTTCGGCGACCGCCCCGGAGACGATCGTCGCCGCCGTGCCGCAGAAGACGAGTTGGAAAAAGAACTTGGCCCACAACGGCACGCCCGTCCAGCTGATCGCCGAGTAGGTTCCGACGTAAGCGTCCCCGGTCGCCGGACTGTTGTCAGCCCCGCCCAGGAACAGCAAGCCTTCCGTTCCCACGAATCCGCCACCGTCGCCGAACATCAGTCCCCAGCCGACGACCCAGAAGCCGATCGAACTGATGGCGAAAACAACGAAATTCTTCGAGAGGATATTCACACAGTTCTTCGCCCGGCAGAACCCCGACTCGACACAGCCGAATCCGAGGTTCATAAAGAACACGAGAACGCCGGCGATCAGCACCCAGAGCGTATCGGCCATGACCTTCAACTCGGCGTTCGTGGGATCGGACGACTCTTCCTCGGCCGCTTGCTGTGCCGACGCCTCCGTGCTCTGGGCGGCAACAAGGTCCGTGGCTGCTTCGTCAGCGGCCCAAGACCAACGGGCGAAACCGACAACCAGTAGCAGGATTACGGCGAGCAGCGATGCGCGTCTCGCGATACGATGCATTCCCATGTTTCTACATACCTCTCAAATCTCAAACGTTTTTTCGATTTCCTGTTTCGCGAAGCCTGACGCCGGTCGTGCCAGGCAGTCTCCGAGCAGTCCCAGACTCCGCGAAACCCGCCTAGATTGCACTTTCCCCGGTTTCCCCGGTGCGAATCCGAATCACGTCCGTCAGGCTGTGAACGAAGATCTTTCCGTCCCCCACCAAGCCCGTGCTGGCAAGCCGGGAAATGGTTTCGATAATCGCGTGTACTTCACTCTCCGGAACCACCAACTCGAGCTTGATTTTGGGCACCAAATCCACGCCGTACTCGACACCTCGATACATCTCCGTGTGTCCCTTCTGACGACCGAAGCCGCGAACTTCGGTCACCGTCATGCCCTTCACGCCACATTGGGCAAGAGCATCCTTGACATCTGCCAACTTGAAATGGCGGATAATCGCTTCAATCTTTTTCATGACTCACACCTTGGGGAGAGGGGAACTGGATTGCGAGACCACGGACGCCTCGCAAACAAAAAAACGTAAAGCAATCGCCGTGCCGCGACAAAAATGTCCTGCGCAAAAGAGGCTGGTCTTGCGATGTCGGCCAAGGCACGATGCTGACGCAAGTGTTTTACTAGAACAGGGTTTGCGATGTCCAGACCACTGGTTCTCGACGCCGCGATCCTGGCCGCTCCAATGCCCGCTGCCACGAGGCCCCGATGGATTGACCGAATTCCAGGCACCCCTTGCCTAGAGACTCGGCAGCCTTCCACGGCGAATGCGTTTACCCCGGATGATCCAGGAAGACGCCGAGAACCGCAGAGAGTCCAGGAAAGAAGCAGAGCTTCCTCAAATGGCGTGCATTCCGTACTTCAGCGCAGTTGCCGAATCGCGATCCCGTTCAGGATCGCCAGCGAGCCGGGTTGGACGCCGCCAAAGTCGACATCCAGGCGTCCGTCCTTGACGGTGACTTTGCCGATCTTGTGGACGTACGGCTGGCCCATGCCGGGCCCTTGAAAGAACATGGGCGGCCGCAGCACCGGCACCTGTTCGATGGCCACGAAAAAAGCGCGATCCGTGGGATTCCGCGACCAGTGTTCGTGAAAGTGCATTTCGATGGCATAATCCCCGTTGGGAACGAGCGCACGAAAGCCGACCAACCCGCGGACGGCCGTGCTGTACATGGGATGCTCGACCGCGTCGCTCTTGATCGACTGGCCGGCCTCGTGCCCGAACGTCGCGCCGTCGAATTTCTTGGACGGCACCCACGAATGGCCCGCCGGATCCTGCCACGCTCCGCCACCCAGATTCACGAACAAATGAAACAACTCGCTCCCAGCCGGCTCCGCACGTTCGCTCGCGGCAGCGGCTGGCTCCGCAGCGGCTGGCTCCGAAGCGGCGGCCGATTCGTCGTCCGATGATGCCCTGTCCGCGGCCCACGCAGGCTGTTCCTCGGCGGGGGGCGGAATCGCTGGCGTGCTAACCGTCGGGGGGACCAGATCCAGGACAGCGGCAGGCTGGTCGGTGGCCAGCCATTTGTCCCGCAAATAGGCTTCGACGCCCAGTCGCTCGTCCTCCGGCAGAGCTCGATCGTAGATGTCCAGTTCCGCCAGATCGCCGACAAAGAACTGGGTGGGATCCTCTTGACCGGCACGAAACCAAGGGCTGCCGATCCAGAGCACCGCCGTGCTCTGGATGTCATACCGCTCGTCGGAATAGCTGCCGCTGGCCGTTCCGTCGAGAAACCAACTCAAGGCCGTAGCGTCCGCCGCGATCGTGCGGACCCGGAACAGAGTCGGATCGTCATCCGCGGCCTGCAGGCGGCCGCCGCTGGCTGCGTTCAACTCGCCGTTGGTGCGCAAGCAGGAATCGCTCTGCAGCGAGAACTGTCCAGCTTTGTCGCCGATGCCCTTGGACAGCAGCGTGCCGGCAACGCCTCGCGCCACGTAGGCGATCGTGTAATCGGAGCCCAGGTTGAGTGCTTGGGAAGTGCGGGGGATCTCGAGCCGCTGGCCGCCGCGAAAGCGGACGACGTTTTTTCCGCCGAGTGCTTCGGCGAACAGTTCCGGTTGCTGACGGGATTGCTTCGGCTGGGCGACGTAGTTTCCGCCGTCGGCGGTACTCCAGCGGGCGATCCGTCCGTTCGAGGCCGCCAACTGCGAAGCGTCCAACCACAAGGCAAGACCTGCCAAACGAGGCGGCTGGCCGTCCGGAATGAATCCGCTTGGCATTGGAGGGATCTCGGTCTCCGGCTCGGTCCCTGGATTCATGGCAACCGCCACGGGCGGTTCGATGTCGGAAGCGTCGATCGAAACGGCTGCAGGCGAATCGTCCCCTGCCGGCTCGGCCGACGGTTCCGGCAGCGGTTCCGCGAGGGGCTCCTGTTCGGCGACCGAAGCGCCGGCCGCTGCCGGCTGTTCCGGTGCTGTTCGAGCCAAAGCGGCCGGACGAGGCGGCTCGGCTCGAAACAGGACGACGGCACCAACTCCGATCGCAAGGAACAGGACGGCGAATCCGCCCGCCAACAGCCAAACCGGTCGCTTGACGCCCCGGCTTGCGAGCCATCCCGTCCCGGAGGTGACGACATGCGTCACGCGAGCCCAACGCGCAAACGACGAGGTCCGCTGAGCCGAACCGCGTGGCAGCTTGGCGCCGGTGCCGGACAGCACGTGCGTCGACTTGGACCTGGACCGCCGCGAGCCCGTTCCGCCCGCGGACGTCCGAGACTCGTTTCGCGGAGTAATCGCGATCACGGGGACATCGCCCGGCGAAGGGCTTCTTCGCCGACGGGTATCGGCAGCGGGCTCGGCCGCAGGCTCCGTCGCCTGGGCCATCGTTGTGGCATCTTCATCCGGCAGCCGCTTGTCCGTGGCCAAGCGTTCCTGCAATTCCGCGTCGTAAGCGGACTTCTGCTGTGGGTTCAGCAAACAACGGCGGGCAGCGGCCAATTCGTTCAGCAACCGCTGGGCATCGCGCAGATGCGGGCCGTCGGTGATCTCGCGCAAAAAGCTCGCGTGGCGCAGCGCGAACGAATCGATCAATTGCGGATCCGACTCGAACAGCTCGACCCCCAACAGCCGATAGTGATTTGGCGGCTGCTCTTTCGGCGGAATCCCTAGCCAGCGGTAATATGGATCGAAC
>Ga0351888_1174_pt1 | contig 18834 bp, 27 predicted proteins | sample TotcelFGM3001M13_FD_206770 | JGI IMG/M metagenome (GOLD analysis project Ga0351888, IMG submission 206770) | Enriched cells from coal bed in the Powder River Basin, Montana, United States - Total cells FGM rep3 HSBNCT.FGM.300.1.M13 ... | reverse complement strand
ATTGCAGGCAATGTGCCATCCGGGACTGTACCAGGAAGAAAGGGTACAACGGATGCCACGAGTGTGATGAATTTCATCCAGAAACAAGACCGCGTCCGGGGAATGAATGCGGCGGCCTGCCAGGGCGTCCAGCTCCCGCAGGATGACATCCATATCAAGAGACTTGAAAACCGTGTCCAGATACAGATGCCGCTCCAGGTTGATTTCATTCAGGACCAGCCCGTTGTTTTGGGCAAACCGGCGCACCAGGGTGGATTTGCCCACCTGCCGGGCCCCCCGGATCACCAGAGGCTTTCGGCGGCCTTTCCGGTGCCAGACATATAAATAATTTTCAGCAATTCGATTGAGCATGGCTAAAACATACCATTATTTTGACCATTATTTAAACAAAAAAGAGATTTGTTTTTGAAAAACAACTATAGAAATTTTGAATTTTATATTTAATATTCAACAACAAGGCAGCGCGAAGCGCATCATCAATTCAACATTCAAAATTTAACACTCAACATTTCTTCATAATTCCACGTAACGCCGATCTCTGGCAGCGGAAGCACCCGTATATTTTTCGCCAGGGCATATGCGCTTTTACCGGGATAGACAACCCACAGGCCGGTCAATTGCAAATCATCCATGGCCGTCTGCATGGACCGGGTCAAGCGGGGGGCGTCTTCATATTTGAATTCCACCCCCCAGTTCCCTCCTCCCCATTGCCAGAAGAGGTCCAGTTCCGCCCCGCCATGGGTATGCCAGAAGAACAGTTCGGTATCTTCCTTCCCCAGCGCGCGGCAAACGCAGTCCAGAGCAAAACCCTCCCAGGATGCACCCAACTTGGGGGATGTATATAGCTGTTCCGGTTTTTCGATGGACAACAGGGCGTGAAAAAGGCCGGAGTCTCTCAGATAGAGCTTGGGCCGTTTGACCACCCGCTTTCCGACATTGGCGTACCATGGCTGTAACATACGGATCATAAAGGTACCTTCCAGGATGTCGCAGTATTTCCGGATGGTCATGTCCGAAACCCCGAAAGACCGTCCCAGTTCCGCGTAATTCAGAATCTGTCCATGATAATGGCACAACATGAGCCAGAAGCGCCGAAGCGTTCTGGCGGGAATGGTGATTCCCAACTGGGGGATGTCCCGTTCCAGAAAAGTGGTGACATATTGATTGCGCCACAGACAGCTTTCTTCATCCGAATCCGATAGAAAGGATCGTGGTAATCCGCCGCGCAGCCACAGGGTTTTCATGTTCTCCGAACCAATGTCGTGCAGCCGGAACCCGCCCAGATAATAATAAGCGATCCGGCCGGCCAGGGATTCCGAGCTTTGCCGGATCAAATCCCGCGATGCGCTTCCCAAAATCACAAATTTCCGGTTCAGGCCCTGATCCACCAGATAGCGCAGCAGCGGAAACAGTTCGGGCATACGCTGGATTTCGTCAATGACAATAAGCCCCGTCAGGTCTTCAAGGGCAAGCTGGGGTTGTTCCAGCCGGGCGGCATCCTGGGGATTTTCAAGATCGAAATAGTGGTCGGCATTCATTGCTCTGGCCAGCGTTGTTTTTCCACACTGCCTGGGGCCAAGCATCGCCACCACGGGAAATATCCCGATCCATCTGGATAGTGTTTCCCAATCGTGTTTTCTGTCAATGATGTTCATGGCGAAAGCCTATAGGATAAAACTTGAAAAATCAAACTCAATATATGGGATTTCAAGAAATATTGTTGAATACTTGAAAACAATGTTGAATGTTAATGAAGGCCGGTGGCTCCGGCTTTCCGAATGGATTCAAATATCTTCTGAACCAGTTGAAAATGAAACGGCGCAAACGGATAATTGTTGGTAAAATCATCCGCAGATCCAAAGGTTTTCAGGGTGCTGTTGTCGCCGGTAAGACTGAGCTGGTTGTTGAGGATATCGCCTTTTGTGTCAAACAGATGGGCAAGCCGGGGTTTGGCGGCATTCTCTTTTTCAAGCAACCGGGCCTGAATCACTTCGTCCGTGATGGCGCTGGAAGCTGACCGCATTCACCGAAATATCAAGCCGTGTGAAAGCCCGGTCATGCTGATTTTAAACGCTTCTACTGCCCAATAACACAGAAGGCTTCTGGCATGAACGGTCCGACTCCCGGCGAAGCTGCTTGACCACAGCCCCCCCTGTGCTTCGAACAAGCCCGCCGCCGATCAGATCTCGGATCGTTGATTCAGGACAATTCCTTTCTCGACAAATTGCCGGTAGCGATATAGACTTTCAGAAAATTCATTTCGCAAGGCAGCAGGGAGGGGGTAGGCCTTTTTTTGGCCATCCATGACCGATCACGCACCCAAAATCTTTATCTTGAAGGCTATAGCATCTGACAGATGACATCCCGCATATTCTGGAGTAAATGAATGTTTAATAAATTTAAACTGTTTTATCAATCCATAAAACAGAATCGAGATGATGTCGATGCCTGTGTTCCGGATGTAAAAGAGAATGACCCGATCATTTTCAATGAAGCCCAACTGGTTCTGGCAGAAAAACGGACCCATCTGGCCATGCTGCGTACCGGTATCGCCATTGTGGCGCTTCCCATGTCCATCATCAGTTTTCTGGTGGCGACATCCCGATTCTATGAGATCGGGGATAACCTGCATTTTCTGATTCCATTATTTATGCTGAATCTGCTGTTATCCTGTCTGGGGATATACATGGCTGTCCGGGCGCTCGTCAGATTACGACAGGATGGGAGATTGCTGGAAAATCTGAAACTGAAAAATCACCTGCTGTCATCACTTATGGATGATTGATTCCGGAATTGATCTGTTCAGGCAGACGAATGGTCTGCGCGAACCACACAGATACGTTGAATCAGCAACTTTATGCTTTTATGTCTGAATATAGCTTTCATGGATAACTATTCAGGCACAAAGGCACAAAGTGGCATATTGTCCATCAGCCGTTGGCTGCAAGCGGCTGACTCTGTCACCTGTCTGTTGAATCGGAATCGGTATCGAATATGAGAATACTCCTGGTAGAGGATGACATAAAAATCGCCGAATTCATTCTCAAGGGATTGAGATATGCAGGCTATGCCGTGGATCACGCTTCCGATGGCGAAGAAGGTCTCGCCCTGGCCCTTACCGAACCCTACGATGCGGCGGTGATTGATATCATGTTGCCCAAACGGGACGGTTTATCCCTGATCAGGCGCCTTCGCGAAGAAAAGGTGAATACCCCCATATTAATTCTCAGCGCCAAAGGAGCGGTCGATGACCGGGTCAAAGGACTGGAGACCGGTGCGGACGATTACCTTCCAAAACCCTTTGCGTTTTCCGAACTCCTGGCGCGTGTGCAGGCCCTGATCCGGCGGGCCAGCGGCGTAACCGACCCCACGCGGCTGACGGTGGGAAACCTGTCGATCAACCTGTTGACCCGGGAGGTGATTCGGGAAGGGAAACCGATCGGGTTGCAGCCGCTGGAGTTTTCGTTGCTGGAATACCTGATGCGCCATGCCGGACGGATCGTTTCCAAAACCATGATCATGGAACATGTGTGGGACTATCATTTCGACCCCCAGACCAATGTGGTGGAAGCCAGAATCAGCCGGCTGAGGGATAAAATCGATAAAGGGTTTGAAAAGAAGCTGATTCATACCGTCCGGGGAGTGGGATATGTCCTCAAAGAAACCCAGCCGACTTCAAAGTAGTCTGTCCTTCCGTCTGACCCTCTGGTATGCCGGGATATTCGCGCTTTCCTCCTTTATCGCCTTTCTCCTGTTCTATGCGCTCATCACCGCCGTTATCCGGGAAAAAACCGACCAGGATCTTTCAAACCAGGCAAGCCAATTTTCATCCGTATTGCGGGAACGGGGAATCCGTGCGGTTGAAAATTTTGCCTTGCTGGAGGCCCAGGCAGCCGGGGAAAAAAAGGTTTTTCTTCGACTGCTCTACCCGAGCGGCGAGGCATTTTCCTCGTCCAACATGGCCTACTGGAAGGATATCGCCATTCGAAAATCCGCGATCGCTCAACTGCTTGGTGGGAGCAACCAGGTATGGGAAACGGTCATCCTGGATGCCCGCAGGGATCAGGTGCGCATTCTCTACGCCATGATCGGCCCGGGTGTCATTCTTCAGATCGGCCAGTCGATGGAAAACTACGCCCGGATCATCGACGCCTTTCAAGGCCTTTTTCTGACGACAATGGCCCTTCTCGTCGGCCTGGCGACCGGAGTCGGATGGTTCATGGCCCGTCGGGCGGTTTCGGGTGTCACGGCGATCACCCGTACGGCGCAAGGCATTTCCGCCGGAACTCTGGAAAAACGGGTTCCGGTCCGGGACCGGGGCGACGAAATCGATCAGTTGGCGATGACATTCAACCAGATGCTCGACCGCATTCAGACCCTGGTTACAGAGATCCGGCAGATGGGCGACAACATCGCTCATGACCTGAAAAGTCCGCTCACCCGGATCCGGGGGATGGCGGAGATCACCCTGACCACCGGCGAATCCCTGTCCGGATACCAGGCCATGGCGGCGAGTGCCATTGAAGAATGCGACCGCCTCCTGGACATGATCAACACCATGCTGATGATTTCCAGAACAGAAGCCGGTGTTGACCGGCCCATTCGGGAAGAAATCGATCTGGCGTGTCTAATCAGGGATGCCTGCAACCTGTTCAGAACCATGGCGGAAGACAAGGGTCTGACACTGGATTGCGATATTCCGGAACGCTGCAGCATCACCGGAGACATCCGGGCGATTCAGCGGATGCTCGCAAACCTGGTTGACAATGCAATCAAATACACGGCTTCCGGGGGAACTGTCCGGGTCGTTATGCCGGAATGGTCAGAAAATAACACGGTCATCACGGTGACCGACACGGGTTGTGGTATTTCCGAAGCGGATCTCCCCCATATTTTCGAGCGCTTTTACCGGTGCGACCAGAGCCGATCCCGTTCCGGAACCGGTCTGGGCCTCAGTCTGGCACGTGCCATTGCCCGGGCTCACGGAGGGGATATCTCGGTGGAAAGCCGGCCCGGCCATGGAAGCGCCTTCACCGTTTCACTTCCTGCAGCATAATCCTGCCTGTGTTCTGAACATGACCGAATGGTAATCTTATGATCATCTTCCTGTCAGGTATCCGCCTTATAATGGTTTTATAGACTTTCAGAAAAATAATTTCGCTGCGTTATCGGTCGGGGATGGCCACAACAGGCCTATCCCCTCCCTGCTGCCTTGTGAAATGAATTTTCTGAAAGTCTATAATGAACGGGCACTGCCCGAAACCATCACAAGGAGGATTTGCCATGAAACCGAAGAAAAATTTCAAAACCATACTGATTGCCCTGATACTGACTGGAATCGTCATGGGGATCGGGACCGGGATGCCGCTGGCGTCAAATACCGGCGAACTGCCGACATCCGGTTCATCGGGTGTCTCCGCCGGAGCACCGATGATTCCGGCCAATTTCAGCGACCTCGCCGATCAGGTTCGGGCCGGCGTGGTCAACATTCAGGTCAACAAAAAGGTACGCAGCGCCGACTCTCCGCATTTTCGGGGGAATCCCTTTGGAGACCGGAATCCTTTCGGAGACTTTTTCGGGCCTTTTGGCGGCAACCGGCCCGATCGAAAACAGCAGGGCGTCGGCTCCGGATTCATCATCAGCGCGGACGGATACATCCTGACCAATAACCACGTGGTTGAAGACGCGGATCAGATCCAGGTCAAGCTGTCAGGCGGAAAAGAGATTGATGGCCGGATCATCGGCCGTGATCCCAAAACCGATCTGGCCATTGTCAAAATCGACGGTGCCACGGATCTCCGCCCGCTGAAACTGGGTGATTCGGACACACTGAAAGTGGGCAACTGGGTGGTTGCCGTCGGGAGCCCCTTTGGCCTGGAGCAGACGGTCACCGCCGGGATCATCAGCGCAAAAGGCCGGGTAATCGGCTCCGGTCCCTATGACAATTTCATCCAGACCGATGCCTCCATCAACCCCGGAAACAGTGGCGGCCCCCTGATCAATATGCAGGGGGAGGTGGTGGGCATCAACACAGCCATCATCGCTTCCGGACAGGGAATCGGATTTGCGATTCCAATCAACATAGCCAAGGAGATCGCGCCCCAACTTCAGAAAAACGGACACGTGACACGCGGCCTGCTGGGGGTCAACATCCAGGATGTGACACCGGAAATGGCCAGGTATTTCGGACTCAAGGAAGCCCGGGGGGCGCTTGTTGCGATGGTGGTTGCCGACGGACCTGCCGAAAAAGCGGGGATATTGCAGGGGGATGTCATCGTGACGTTCAACGGCCAGTCGGTAGCGGAATCCAGGGATTTGTCGCGGATCGTCGCATCGACACCGGTAGGGGAGACCGTCACGTTACAGGTAATGCGGGATGGAAAAGCGCTTATACTCCAGGCAAAAGTCGGGGAAATGGAAGCAGAGCGCCCAACCGGAGACTCGGGTGATTCTTCCCATCAGTCGCTTGGGATATCCGTGCAGAATCTGACCCCTCAGATAGCCGGAGAATTGGGCCTGAAGAGAACCGTTGGCGTTGTGGTGACTGATGTAGAACCCGGAAGCGCAGCGGCCGAAGCCATGATCCGAAAAGGCGACGTCATTCGGGAGGTCAACCGGAAGCCGGTCATGAATGTCACGGATTTTGCAGAGAAAATTAAGACGTCAAAAGGCGGGGAGAGCCTGCTGTTTTTAATCGAAAGGAACCAGAACACCCTGTTTGTCACAATAACCCCGAAATAATTCCAACGGATATTCAAGTTGAGATCTTGAAGGCAACACAGCCAAGCTGACAAGGTTTCAACTTGAATGCGAATTGGAATGAGATAACTGGCCATGACGACGATGCCGATGATTGAAATTGACCTGTTTCTGAAGTTAACATCCAATACGTTCAATGTGCAGGAATGCATGTATGGCATCAATAGTCCGGGCCAGGTATTCAAACTGGATGAAAACAGCCTGATGGAATATGTCGAAGAACTGGAAAACAGAACAGGCGGCATGATTGTGCTGGATGAAACCGCCGGTCTGAAGCAGGTGTATCGCCGGCCCCCGGACAGGAGCCATTGGGGTGTTCCTGCGCATGAGTCTCACAAAATGTTTCATGATTGTCTTGGCATGGGCTTTTGTCACATCTTCAATGAAATAAAAACGCTTTAATTCATGGGATGTTCCTCATGTCCACCATGTCTGGGCCAAAAAGGAAACTTATATTTTAACGTATGACACGCTACTGGTTTACAAATGCAAACATTGACAACTCCGCATGGAAATTATATTATCATTTCAAATGTATAAACAATTCAGATGAGGCAGATTCAATGACGAAAAGTGGCATGACACATTCCCGGCAGACATTGGACGTCAAAGAAAAAGCAGAAGCGATTCTAATAGAAGTGGGTATTCCACTCACTTCCGCTTATGATCTGTTCTATCGGCAGATTATTGCTCACCACGGACTTCCTTTTGACGATCGTATTCCCACCAAAGAAACCATTCAGGCCATGCAGGATGCTCGAAAAGGAAAAGGCAAGCGATACGACAGTGTTGCATCAATGTTTCAGGATCTCGGAATCTGATGCTCAACATTCGGCCGACATCCCGTTTTCAAAAAGACCTGAAACATGCCATCAAACAGGGCCACAATCTTGAAAGGCTGAAATTTGCCTTGGAGGCGCTTGCTGCTCCCGAACCATTGCCCCCTGATTTCAGAGATCACAAACTCAAGGGGAAATGGCGCGATTTTCGGTAATGTCATATCGAATCAGACTTGCTGCTTATTTATGCCTGTACCGAATGTGAACTGAGACCGACACGACTGGGCACGCATGCAGAGTTGTTCGAATGAGATACCCTCCACTAACCCACAAACTCCGGCATCGTCGCATTTGCCGCCGCCAATATTTTTTCACGGCAAATCCTTTCACCATCGCCATCCAGATAATCCATAGATACAGTGCCAAAGACCAGTGATTCACATACCCACACATCCAGCCGGAAATTTTCCTCAGCGAAGCCATCCAAATAATAATATGCTATAATATCAACAATATTTGTAAAATACAGAAAGTACCGACATCAATCCCACAAATCAATCCAATGGCATTTTCAACCTTGAATCCGATTGACAATTGACATCAATGACCGACAAAACCATCGATCCAATATCCAGAATTGGCGCCATCAAAAAACAGGCTTTATTTTTAAGCCGAAACGTGTTTAATTAACGCACTCACCGGATTGGATTCACCCCGATATTTTCCTACAATCCATCCATATAATTATCCTGTCAGGAGGCCCATTTTTGCAACATCATTCTGTCAGATACAAATTTGCCGGTCATCAGACATTTGCATTCCGTTACGGGTGGTTGGAAAAAGGCGTCAAGGCCGCGGCCAATGATTCCCTTGTTTTTTCGGACAAGGGACGGGCCGAAAATGCCGAAATACAGTAATGCCGAAATGCCGGAATATCGGCATACCGGCATTTCGGAATACCGGCATGTCGGAATGTCAGCTTTGCCGTCTGTGGTATTCGGGTTTGCCCTGCTGCAATATTTTCAGAGCCTGCCCGATGGCCGCATTACGTTGAGTGTGCAGGAATGCATGTATGGCACCAACAGTCCGGGGCAGGTATTCAAACTGGATGAAAACAGCCTGATGGAATATGTCGAAGAACTGGAAAGCAGCACAGGCGGCATGATTGTGCTGGATGAAACCGCCGGTCTGAAGCAGGTGTATCGACGGGCACTGGTCGATCCGGTCAGTCTGCTGGAACGCCATTATCATCCGGAGGCAGACCATGACCGGATTTGCTTCAGCAAGCCATGACCTTTACAAAAAATAACCTATAAGTTATATTATGTGATAATGACTCCCGAGTGGTCAGTTGAATTTTTGAACCAGAATGTCGTTGATGAATTTTTATCCCTGCCAAAAGATATTCAGGCCCGATTCCAGAGGATATTCCGACTGGTCGAGCAGAATGGATTGAACGCATTGGTGATGCCGTTTGCACGCCATATCGATGAAACAATCTGGGAAATGCGTGCCAGAGGACGAAGCGGAATTGCCCGGGGATTGTATGTGACCACGATCGGGAGAAAGGTTGTGGTGCTGCGGTTTTTCTCAAAAAAAAGCCAAAAAACACCTCTGAAGGAAATTGAAATTGCCCGAAAAAGAGCAGCGGAGGTAACGCTATGATCAATGCCAGAAATATTCATAAGGGCCTGATGGAGAAAGATTCCGAATACAGGAAGGAATACACGGATTTGGAAGAGGAATTTGCCTGGATCGACGCGCTGATTAAAGCCCGTGTTAACGCCGGAATCACTCAGGCCGAACTGGCCAAACGACTGGGGGTATCACAACCGGCCGTTGCAAAAATTGAATCCGGAAAAAATGTCGGGATCAAAACACTCAAACGTTATGCAAAGGCTATGGGATACTCGCTGACCTTTGATTTGCAGGTTATACCGCAAGCAAGAAACGCTTGATCTTTCATCAGAATATTTTCAAATCCCATTGAACCGCCTCATGGCATCCATCACGCTGACCGAGGAAGAGCTGCAACAATTACAGCATTGCCTGAACAACAACCTGGAGCCTCCGCAAGAACTGGAAACCAGCACCGCCGGCATGATTGTGCTGGATGAAACCGCTGGTCTGAAGCAGGTGTATCGCCGGGCACTGGTCGATCCGGTCAGTCTTTTGGAGCGCCATTATCATCCGGAGGCAGACAATGGCCGGTAACACCGTATTGATGAAAGATGTCATCCGGGTCAACCCGCGGTTTCAGCGACAATTGCCACCGAATTGATAGCCCTGCAATGGGTGCAGGACAACACGCCGGAACTACAGGATGACCGTATATTCGGGGACGCTCTCACCATTTGATCATTTATTTCAGATCAAGGATAGATCGTGCATTTTTGCCAATGCCCTGCCTCTTGCCACCGATTTGCTGACCGCATTGACGGAAATGTCAAGCCGGGTGGAAAGCTGGGTCATGCTGATTCCCAACGCTTCTACTGCAAAGTAACACAGTAGGCTTCTGGCATGAACCGTTCGACGATTTTTGCCGGCTGCCAGCACCTCTTCCCGCGTCATGTCAAGCAATTCGCCAATCCGCTGAATGATCGTCTCCAGATCCAGATCTTTGTTCCGAAGATGATGTTTCCGGTTCAAGGTTTCCGTTGCATGAGCCAGTACCGCCTCAACAAAATCGCCGTCTCCCAGAATCCGTTCGTCCCCCTTGGCAACGGCGTTCTCCCGGTGAAGCTGCTTGACCGCAGACCATCCCCCGGCGCTTCGAACCAGTCCGCCACCGATCAGATCGGATCTTTGACCCAGGACAATTCCTTATGGGGACCGGGACGTTCGTTCTGAACCTACATAAAACGAACGTCCCGTCCCGGATTTCATCCATGTCATCGAATATCTTTGGAAGGCTGGCAGAGCTTTTTATCCAAAATCCGGAACGGCACTGGAGCAACGGGTGCGTCACCGGATTCTTGAGGTGCTTCGGGGAAAAGCCAGCCTTGTAGCATGTGGAATGCGTCGCAGTGCGACCCGCCGGGGACTTTCCGCCGATGTCAGAAAGCCGGTTGATATCTGTGCAAGATATCTTCTGACCTATGCGCCCTATCTGCATTATGATCGTTATCTTGCGGAAGGGTTGCCGATTGCTACAGGTGTCATCGAAGGAGCCTGCCGGTATCCGGCAAAAGATCGCATGGATGTGACAGGAGCCCGATGGAGCCTGCCTGGGGCAGAGGCCGTTTTGAAACTGCGGGCCTTGCGTTCAAGTCATGATTTTGATGTTTTTTACTGAACACTAGTTTACTGCAATCGGTTTCAGCTTAACAGGAACGGCATGAAGACTTAGTCCAAGTGCTCCAACCACTTTTAATATTGTTGAGAATTCTGGATTGCCATCAGGAGACAGGGCTTTGTAGAGGCTTTCTCGACCAAGACCTGTTTCTTTCGAAATCTGGGTCATTCCTTTCGCTCTAGCGATATCCCCGAGTGCTGCAGCAATTAGCGATGGATCATTTTCTTCAAGAGCAGCTTCCAGGTACGCCGCCATGTCTTCTTCGGTCTCGAGATTTTCGGCAGGATCCCAGATTGTAGTTCTTTCTTTGCTCATTATCTGTCCTCCAATTTCTTCGAAAGCGCAATCGATTTCTTGATGTCCCGATCTTGTGACCCTTTGTCACCGCCGCCAAGAAGAACAATTAACTGTCCATTTTGATTGACAAAATAGACTCGATATCCCGGTCCACAATTGATTCTCAGCTCGGATACGCCGTCCCCGACTGATTTTACATCTCCCGGGTTGCCTAATTGAAGCCTTCGAATCCTGATGTCAATTCGAGCTCTTGCATTCCGGTCGTTCAGACCCGAAAACCACTTCGTATATTGGTCGGTCTTTCGAATCTCAATCATTTTGGTAAATGTATTTCATAGGATACACTCTGTCAAGACAAATGTCGAGGCCGTACTTCCTCAGCCACATTTTCTGAGGTGTGAATTCTGGGACGTTATGTTGTGAGTTTAATTATGTTGGCAGTTTGCAGGGATCGGGAGCCTCTGATTCGGTCCATTTAATTCCAATTTTAGCTTATATTTCCATTTTCTTCATCTGATTCCCTTCACCCGGTTAATTATCATGTTCCGGGTGAAAGTTCTGTTCCGGATTTTATTCCTTCTGTTTTCCTTCCTCACTTTTCCTTTTCAATTTTTCATCATATCGTTTTCTCTGATTCTTAACCAAGGAGAAAACGATATGCCACGAGCAAAATCCAGAAAACACCCCTGCCGGATTTGCCGAAAGTGGTTTCTTCAAGATCCCAGGCTATCAGGTCGTCAGAAAACCTGCGGCAGCCCCGAATGTAAACAAGCGTGGCACAAAAAGAAATGCGCCCAGTGGAACCGTAAAAATGTCATATCCTTTCGTGAAAATTATCTTCAGCAAAAGCTCAATTCCGCTACTGATTCAACTCCCGAAGCGTTTATGCCAGATATTCCAGTCCGGTTTATTATCGATTGGATTGGCCTGAAACAGTTCATCATTATCGACTATCTGGCCGGGTATGTTCTCAGGCGGGCACAGTCTGTCCGTCTGTCCATACCGGCCAAGCCCCCTTAAGAAACGATTGATTGTTAACTAACTATATTTACAGCATTATCCTCAATTTATCTGATCCGGCATCTCCTGCTGTCAAGCGGTGATAATAGTTTAACATATTAATATTATTTATAATACATTCGAATATGTCTAATTTTGGAACTAATCGCCTGATCAGTTTAAGCGGTGATCATGGGTTAACCTGTTAATATCATGATATATCTGGACAGACTACTCCATTTTTCATTTTAAGAGGTGATATAGTGTCAACTATTTGAAATACAATCATATTCTAACAGACTACTCGAATCCTGGTTTTAAGAGGTGTTTGTTTTTCTGCGATCAACCGGCTATGTCCAAAACACTCATGGAGGAGCCATATGATCACCAAAAAAATCATCAATCCAGGCAGGGTTCGTAAAATCAGTGGCGGTTTCAGCTTTATCCCCCACCGCTTTCTCTCGGACGGATTTTTGTCCATTTTAACCCGGGAAGAAATTCTTCTGTATATGTTCCTCATACTGGCATCGGACCGTTACGGGCTTTCCTACTACAGCTATGATGCCATCTGCTCGTTTATCCATCTTCATCTGGACCAGTATATCGAGGCCCGGGACGGGTTGATCCGAAAGGATCTCATCGACTTTGACGGAACCGTGTTTCAGGTTCTGGATCTGCCGGGAAAACCGGTTGCCTCTACAAAACCCTGCGCCATTAACCGGCTGATTCAACAAATTGCCAAAGGAATCTGATCTTGAACGATTTGCAATCCTATATCCGGGACTATCTGATGTGGATGCAGGAAAACGGCTACCAAAACAGTGTGGTCACAACGTACCGGGGCGCCCTGAACCAGTTTGAACGGTTTGTCAGAAAACATGCCATCAGCAGGGACAGCGTGTTCACCTATGACACCTTATGTGCTTTTGGCAAAAGCCCCCACCATTTTCCTGCGGTCAGGGGACTGGGCCGCTATCTCTGCCAGAAACAGCTCATTCCCGCACCCATCACAAAGCCGGTCGTCCGGTTACCGGATATCTATGAAACTTATCTGGCGTATTATGAAAAAAGCCGGGCGGTTCACTATTCTGCCGTTCGATATGCCAGAAGAATTCTTTCGGGCCTCAGCCGGTATCTGGAACAGGAACATATCGATCTGTGCCATCTGACCATCGAAGAGATCGATGCGTTTCTGACACAACATAACGCCCGTTTTCAGTCCGCCACCAGACGGCATAACCGGTCGGCGTTACGCGGGTTCCTGCGCTATCTTTACCAGATGCAGTCCATCAAAAGAAATCTGGCTTTGCTTGTCGTGGGTGCTCCGATCTACGGTCTGGCCAAACCGCCCAGATTCTTGAATCCGGATGAAATCACCCGGCTTTTCTCAAGCCTGGATTCGGATACCCCGCATGGGCTCCGGACGTCTGCCATGGTCCATATCGGATACACTCTGGGCCTCAGACCCAAAGAGATCGCACAAATTGCTCTGGATGATATTTCTTTTTCCAAAGGTCTGATCAACATCCATCAGCGAAAATGTGACAATCCGGTTCATATCCCCCTGCCTGAGATCACCATCAAGGCCATTGCCGCCTATATCATTGGCGCCCGCCCCAAAAGCCATCACAGAGAGCTTTTTCTGACATTTACTGCCCCGTACCGTCCGGTCACAGCAGCCACTGTCGGCAACGACATCACCTCCCGGATACACCGGATAAATCCGACTGCTTCTGCTTACGCACTCCGGCATACCTATGCCCAGAATCTTCTGGAAAGTGGCGCCTCTGTTTTTGAAATCAAGGAAATGCTGGGCCATGACAATCCAGTCCAGCAGTCGATACCTGCATATCCACACCCAACTCATGCTAAGGACTCTTTTTGATGATACCCTTTAAAAGCCCTTTGGCCGATCTGATCCGGCAGTATATCGATTATCGCAAGTCCCTGGGATATCGGGACAGGGCTCTTCCGGGTCAGCTTCTTGTACTCGATCAGCTCATCGCAGACCAAGGTATCGGCCTACAGGATTTAACGCCATCGTTTTTCCTGGATATCCGATTGTCTTACAAGGACAGACCCGATACCTTCAATGCCATGCTTCTGGGAATGCGCGGATTTTTGAATCACCTCACCAGATGTCAGGTCATCTGTTACAATCCCCTGACCGATATAACGGCGTATTCCCAAAATGCCTTTATCCCCTTTGTCTTCAGTCCGGACCAGATCAACCAAATGCTTGATCATATCCAGAATACCATACCCAAAGACCCGGACCATTTTTTGACCGGGTATTCCATCTATGTCGCCATCCTGCTGCTGGCCCGATGCGGCATGCGCATTTCTGAACCCCTGCGGCTTACGCTGTTACATTACAATCCCCGGGGTACACTTTATATCGAAAAAACCAAGTTCAGCAAAGACCGCCTCATCCCGGTTCCCGTTGCCGTAAAACAGGAAATCGATAATTACCTGGCTGCAAGAAAATCCCTTGTCAAAACAGAAAATCCTTATCTGCTCCCCGGTCAAAATGAGCGTGCGTTGTCAAAAAAGGCCGTTTACAAGGTCTTTGATTCGGCAGTCTCACACATCGGTATTCATCAGCCCAAACAAATCATTGCCAACACCACATTCGCCGGTCCAACTCCCCACAGTCTCAGGCATTCCTTTGCCATCAATACCCTCAAGTCCATCCGGGAAAAGGGCCAGTCTCCACAAAACGCCCTGCCTGTCCTGTCCATTTATATGGGACACTGCAAATATCGCTACACCGCAGTCTATCTCAAAGTCCTGGATGCCGAACATCGCCAGTCACTGGTTGATTTTGCCATTGCCAGACAGGAGGAATTGTGAATTTTGCCGAATGCATCCACAAATACTTCGAACAGTATCTGCCTCAAATCCGTGGCGCCAGCCCGACCACCATCGACTCCTATCAGCAGGCACTGACCCTGTTTTTGAAATTTTCAGCAGATTATCTCAACGTGCCCGTAAAAGAGATTGAGGCCAAAGACCTGTCCTTCCAGTTGATCATTGATTTTCTGGATCATCTTCAAACCCGGCGAAGCAACTCGGCAAGAACCAGAAATACCCGTCTGGCCTGTCTGAAGTCTTTGGCCAAAATGATCCGTCTCATGTATCCCGAACATCGGAAAACCGCTGAGATGATACTGGGTATTCCTCAAAAACGCTGTCAAAAACACCTGATCGGCTTCTTGAACCCGGAGGAAATGCAAACGGTTTTCAAGTCCGTCGATCTGAAAAAACACGACGGCTTCAGGGACTACACCCTCCTGCATCTTCTGTTTGACTCCGGCGCCAGAGCCAGTGAAGTCGCATCCCTCAAGCTCGATGACTTCAACCCCCAGCAAAAAACACTGGCCATCCTCGGAAAAGGCAACCGCTACCGGATCGTTCAGCTCTGGACCATAACAACCGATCTCATGACCTGCTACATCAAAGACCATCGGCCCAAAACACAAAACTGCTATGCCGATTATCTGTTTATCAACCAGAGAAAACAACCCCTGACCCGGCATGGCATCTATTTCATCTGCAGCAAATATCTTGAAAAATCACTTCCGGAAAAACGCCTCAAATGGATTAATCCGGCTCATAGCTTCAGGCATTCCTGTGCTGTCAACATGCTCCAGTCAGGATCATCGCTCACAGACATCAAAAACCATCTGGGTCATGAAAATCTCAACTCAACCATGACGTATCTGAATCTGAGTCTGTCCAAAAAAACAGAAGTCCAAAAAAGCTTTATCGAGTACACCCAGTCCCATATAAAATCCGATCCGAAAATCAATGACTTGATAGACTGGGAAAACAAGGATAAAATTTTAACCTGGCTTGACAGCCTGTAGTGAACTGCGGGCCTACCTACCGGCGCCGGAAAGGTCTGCCAACCGGTCATTATTATGTTGTCAGTCATATTCCAAAAAAGGTATGATTTGGCTTAACCTACTGAGAATATGGCAGATTTGATGAAAAGCTTGAATTGATTAGATTGTTTTATGATATCAATTAGATAGAGATACTCACAACATAAGGGACGCTCTCACCATTTGATCATTTATTTCAGATCAAGGATAGATCGTGCATTTTTGCCAATGCCCTGCCTCTTGCCACCGATTTGCTGACCGCATTGCCGGAAGAGATTTTTTTTCAAAAACAGACGAAAAGTATTTTTTATTTTGGTTGAACATAGCGGAAGAATACATATGGGCCTATCAACACCCATAATGGTAGGAATATCCAGACCTGTCCTGCAAATACATTGTAAGCGTAAAAAAGTTTGTCCCATGATTTACCCGCAATGAACCGTCCTATTCCAAACTCGAAAGCCTCGGTCATCAGAAACCAGACACCTCCAATGATCCACGCTTGGGTTGCCGACCTTATTGGCCAGACGCTGGTGAGGAAATGAAAATACACTGCGAACAGAACGATAAGAACAACTGTGGAGATTTGATGAGCCGCCAGATCACCGACGTATGGCTTGTATGTAAAATCTCTTAAACCTCCGTTGATGATTGCAAGAGCCATCATGCCGAACCATGCAAAGAAATATTTAAAGATCATGGAAAACTATCCTTTTTCGGTGGTGATTCAGACAGTGGCCGAACGTGGCCATCGGCCATCTTTCTCTTGTTTGGAATGACTTCCGTCACCGCCCCTTCCTTTTTGAACATGTTCTGGCGATTCCACCAGACGATTAGAGAAGCCACAACGATCAGGAGATATGTGTCGTAGGGTTGGGCATCCGGAAACATCGGGTTCATCAACTGGAAGTGAAAAAATGCCGACAGCAAAATGCTACCATGTGAGCGATTGAACAGTGCGGTCGCAATAACGCTTATTGCCAGACACCCGGCAAAGAACGCCCCGAATGACCACTCGCTCTGCTGGGTTCCGCTCAAGAGGAAGGCCGGGAAATGCCATAGCCCCCATATGACACCAAGAATCAGTCCGCCCCAGATCGGAGCGAATTTCCTTTGCAAAAGAGGAAGTGCCAGACCACGCCAGCCAAACTCCTCCATCGGACCTTTGATTGCGGCAAGGAATAGTGCCGCCAGAAGAGTATGAAAGGACGTAAATGGAAACGGTTCCGTGAGAAGGTTCCCTCTAAACGCAGAACCTCCAATGAATAACAACGGAAGACCAATGATCAGAAAGGCATACCACAACACGCCGCAACGCCATAGCAACACTCGCCCAAAGAAGCGCCGCAGTCCGGAGCGACCGCCCTTACCGGCAACAAGGATGATCGCCGCGATTGCCGGTGCGTACACGGCCAGAAAGAAAAGCGGGTGGTTGCCCGTTAGTTGGCCAAATACTGATGCCATTCTCTCCGGAAGAAAGATGTACAAGCCAAGGATACCCCAAGCCAAGCCGAAAGAGATCAGCAGAAATGGGATCAATGAACGGAACGGTACTCGATACGCGTCACGCGCTGCGGTGGTTGGGGACATGTCTTTCATCTTCTGTATTCGGGGACGCTCTCACCAATTGATCATTTATTTCAGATCAAGGATAGATCGTGCATTTTTGCCAATGCCCTGCCTCTTGCCACCGATTTGCTGACCGCATTGACGGAAATGTCAAGCCGGGTGGAAAGCTGGGTCATGCTGATTCCCAACGCTTCTACTGCCCAATAACACAGTAGGCTTCTGGCATGAACCGTTCGACGATTTTTGCCGGCTACCAGCACCTCTTCCCGCGTCATGTCAAGCAATTCGCCAATCCGCTGAATGATCGTCTCCAGATCCAGATCTTTGTTCCAAAGATGATGTTTCCGGTTCATGGTTTCCGTTGCATGAGCCAGTACCGCCTCAACAAAATCGCCGTCTCCCAGAATCCGTTCATCCCCCTTGGCAAGAGCGTTCTCCCGGCGAAGCTGCCTGACCGCAGACCATCCCCCGGCGCTTCGAACCAGTCCGCCGCCAATCAGATCGGATCGTTGACCAAGGGCTATTCCTTTCTCGACAAATTGCCGGTAGCGATATCTGGCTCCAGAAACCCGCTTGCCAAATCGCACCAGGACAGCATCCGTATCCTGCCATTCATTCTTGTGATTTCCCATCAGAACGCCATGCCCGGAAAATGGATATGCGTCGAGTTGATTCATGTCGGAAACCATGCCCGCGCGCAGGGGATTGAGATGGATATAGCGCACCAGTTCGAGCAGGTAGGGATCTTCCTGGCACAATATGGATTTGTACCGGTTCTGGAAAAGATGGCCGGATCGGTTATGGCGCCGGTTATGGGATACCGCATAACCGGTCAGAAGCCTTCTCATCAGCGTCGAAACAGATACGATTCCGGTTCTTAGCAATAGGTGAAAGTGGTTATCCAGCATCGCCCATGCCAGGCACCGGATTCCGGAATCTGTTAAAAGGGGAGCCAGACGATCCAGAAAATTCCTTCTGTCATCATCATCCAGGAATATCTTCTGGCGGTTGATCCCTCTTCCAATCACATGGTGAAGGGCGCCGGGTGCATCGATTCGTGATTGTCGTGGCATGCGTTCCGAATATCAAAAGCAGGCAATGAAATCAAGTTCAAATAGTGAGAGCGTCCCGGAGTCCTGATGATCACCACCAAAAACCATTTATATCGTTTATCGACAAATGCCATCTTGCTCCCTTGATTGCAGGTTTGTTTTCTTCTGGAAAAAGCCGGACGGCCATGTATGTTCCT
>Ga0351888_1218_pt1 | contig 19539 bp, 16 predicted proteins | sample TotcelFGM3001M13_FD_206770 | JGI IMG/M metagenome (GOLD analysis project Ga0351888, IMG submission 206770) | Enriched cells from coal bed in the Powder River Basin, Montana, United States - Total cells FGM rep3 HSBNCT.FGM.300.1.M13 ... | reverse complement strand
GGATGCGCGTTAAATGTTTGCGATAGCTTTCAATAACGGCGATACCCACGCCGCCTCCGAATTTAATCAACTTGTTTCCGCCTAAATGGGAGCTTGAAAAGCGGGTATTATAAAAGCCGTACAGCCCGAAATCCATCAGCCCGGGCATGACGCATTCGCCGCCCTCGGCCTCGATGGTCTCGGCCGCGAAGTTGTTGGCCACCGGATGGTATTTAACCAGTATCTCGCCAACGATTCCGACTTTTGGCTTTTGGACATCGTTAATGGGAATGGCTTTAAAATCCGCAACGATATCGCGCAGGGCGCGTTTGTATTCGCTTTTTTTGGCTCGCTGGATGATGGCGCTGCATTTTTTGACCCAGGTGGTGTACAGCGCGTTGGCTGCTCCTTTTTCCACCTCATAGGGACGTGTGCGCAGAAGAACGTTCATCAGAAGGTCGCCGAACAGAACGGCCATTATGATGCGCACCGCAAACTTGACGGTGAACTTGAACCCGGGATTGGGCTCCATGCGCGAAAAATTGATGGAGACCACGGGCACCTGCGGGAAGCCCGCTTCCCGAAGCGCCTTGCGCAAAAAGGAGATATAATTGGACGCGCGGCATCCGCCCCCCGTCTGCGTGAGCATCACCGAGGTGTTGTCCGGGTCCAGGTCTCCCTTGAAAAAAGCGTTTACGACCTGCCCGACCACGATGATGGTGGGGTAGCAGGCGTCGTTGTTCACGTATTTGAGGCCCACGTCTATATCTTCTTTGGTGACTTCTTTTATAACCGCGAAGTTATAGCCCGTTGGATTGAAGGCGTCGGGCAGGAACTGCCAGTGGATGGGCGCCATCTGCGGGCAGACCAGGGTGTGTTGTTTGCGCATCTCCTTGGTAAACATCCTTCGGTGGAAGACATGCCCCGCTTCCTTGTGCTTTTCGGGATCGAAGCTTTTTTCCTCCAGCGCGGCAATCAGGGAACGCACGCGTATCTTGGCCGCGCCCAAATTGTTGATCTCGTCTATCTTTAAAACCGTGTAGATTTTGCCCGCGGCTTGTAGTATTTCTTCTACCTGGTCGGTGGTAATGGCGTCCAGCCCGCAGCCGAAGGAATTGAGCTGGATCATATCCAGGCCCGGGGTTTTAGCCACCAGGGCGGCGCTTTCATACAGGCGGGTGTGGAACGCCCACTGGTCCAGCACGCGCAGGGGCCGCGCCAGGTTGCCCAGGTGGGCGAGGCTGTCTTCAGTCAGAACCGCCATGCCGTAGCCCGTAATCAGCGACGGGATGCCGTGGTTAATCTCGGGGTCCACATGATAGGGTCGGCCGGCCAGCACGATGCCCCGCGTCCCCGTTTCTTTTATCCACGCAAGGGTCTCTTCGCCCTTTTTGCGGATGTCCGCCCAGAATTGTTCCTGCGCGGCGTATGCCGAGGCAACGGCTTCCTCCGCCTGTTTGCGGGTGATGCCGAAACGTTTGAATTCGGTATGGATGCGGCCGGGCATGGATTTGCGGTTGTCCAGGTTGAAGAACGGATGCAGGAAAGTTATGCCGTCTCCCCGGATATCGTCCATGTTGTTTTTAACCGTGTCCGGATAGGAGGTGACAATCGGGCAGTTGAAACGGTTGTTCGCCTCGCCGTATTCCTTGGGCTGGAAGGGGATGGAGGGATAAAATATTGTCTTGACGCCCCGTTTTAAAAGGTCCGCGATATGCCCGTGGGCCAGTTTGGCCGGATAGCACACGGTATCGCTGGGAATGGTGTCCATCCCCAGCTCGAACAGCTTGCGGTCCGAACGGGAAGAAAGCACTACGTCAAACCCGAAGCGCGTGAGCAGCGTGTGCCAGAATGGATAGTTTTCGTACATATTCAGGCAGCGGGGGATCCCGATGGCGCCCAGCGGCGCCCCTTCTCCAAGGGATTCGTAATCAAAGATTCGGATGTATTTGTATTCGAACAGGTCGGGGATGTCTTTGCGTTTTTCGAAGCCCGCGCCGAATTCGCAGCGGTTGCCCGCGATGAACTTGCGCCCGTCCGCAAAAGTGATGATATTGAGCATGCAGTGGTTTTCGCAGCCCCCGCACCGGCTGTTTTTATTCTTGATGGAAAATTCCGCAAGTTTTTTGGGCGAAATGATGGAGGATCGTTTCCCGGATGATTTTCTGCGGGCGATCAGCGCGCAGCCGAACGCGCCCATCAGACCGGCGATGTCCGGACGGACCACTTCCCGCCCCAAAACGAGCTCGAACACGCGCAGGATCGCGTCGTTCTGAAATGTGCCGCCCTGCACGACGATGTTTTCGCCCAGCTCGGCCGGGTCTTTTATTTTGATGACCTTGTATATCGCGTTTTTTACGACGGAATAGGAAAGGCCGGCGGAAATGTCGCCCACCGACGCGCCTTCCTTTTGCGCCTGTTTCACACGGCTGTTCATAAATACCGTACAGCGCGTGCCCAGATCCACCGGGTTGGGGGCGGTCTGCGCCTCGGATGCAAAGGACTGGATCTCCATGCCCAGCGAATGGGCAAAGGTCTCCAAAAAGCTGCCGCAGCCCGAGGAACAGGCTTCGTTCAGCATAATGGTTTCGATCACGCCGTCCCGGATTCGAAGGGCCTTCATATCCTGCCCGCCGATGTCTATGATGAAGTCGACATCCGGGTCGAAATACGCGGCCGCGCGGTAATGCGCAATGGTTTCCACCTCGCCGAAATCGAGGGTCAGGGCCTCCTTCATGAGGGCCTCGCCGTATCCCGTTACGCAGGCGCCGGCGATGTGCGCGCCTTCGGGCAGCTGTTCGTACATTTTTTTAAGGATTTCCGCGGCGGCGCCCAGCGGGCTGCCCTGGTTGCCCGAATAATGGGTGAACAGGATGTTCGCGTAGTCGTCCATCAGCACCGCCTTGATGGTGGTGCTGCCCGCGTCGATCCCCAGGTAGCAGGGTCCGGTATGGGTGGACAGCTGGGCACGCTTGGCTTTGTTTTGGTCGTGGCGCTCTTTGAAAGCGGCGGTCTCTTCCGGAGAGGAGAACAGGGGATTAAGCCGCCGTGTCTCGTGTTCGATATCGCCCGCGCTGATCAGGCGGTCGTAGAGTTCGGACACCGTGATCTCATCGCCCGTGGCCATCAGCGCCGCGCCCAGCGCGACGAATAAGTGGGAATTTTCCGGATGGATCATGGTTTCGCCCGTCAGATGCAGCGTCTCTTTAAAACGGTTGCGAAGTTCGGGCAGATAATGGAGCGGACCGCCCAGAAACGCGACGTTCCCCCGGATGGGGCGGCCGCAGGCCAGCCCGGATATGGTCTGATTGACCACCGACTGGAATATGGATATCGCGATGTCCTCTTTGGACACGCCGTCGTTCAAAAGGGATTGAATATCGCTTTTTGCGAAAACGCCGCAGCGGGAAGCGATCTGATGGATGGCGCCGTGTTTCGCGGCCAGTTCGTTGAGGCCCATGGGGGTGGTGTTCAAAAGGGTGGCCATCTGGTCGATGAACGCGCCGGTGCCGCCCGCGCACGTGCCGTTCATCCGCTGCTCCAGGCTTGGTTTCATATAGGTAATCTTTGCGTCTTCACCGCCGAACTCCAGCACGACGTCCGCTTCGGGTATGAACCGCTGCGTGGCCCGCGCGCCCGCGACGACTTCCTGTACAAAGGGCAGGCGAAGAAGGCGGGAAACCGTAAGGCCGCCCGACCCTGTGACCGCGGTGGCAACGGGAAGCTGACCGCATTCTTTTTTTGCCAGATCGAAAAGGTCGGTCAGCACGCCGCGCATATCCGAAAAATGCCGCATATATTCATTGAAGATGATTTGTTCGGTATCGTCTATAATTACAAGCTTAACCGTGGTTGAGCCTACATCCAAACCTAATTTGTATTTTTGCATACTTTCCTCCATTACAACCATCGTATAGTATAGCAAATCGTGTGAAAATATACAATATGTATAGGGGGGCGGGGTATGTTAAATGTTTGAAAATTCAGGGGCGACTGTTGCAAAGGAGCGCCCAAAAGGGTATGATTGGAAAAGAAAAGAGGCATAAAAATGGTATTGTTCTGGATATTGGCGGCTGCCGCCCTGGCTGTTGGCGCCGCGGCGCTTTATTTTTATTTCACCCGCGGAGAGCCGGCGGAAAACTGGCTGTCTGACTTTGCCTATGCGCACCGCGGCCTGCACGGAGGGGACGCGCCCGAAAATTCCATGCGGGCGTTTGAACTGGCGGCCCAAAAAGGGTTTGGGATAGAACTGGACGTGCACCTCTCCCGGGACGGGATCCCGGTGGTGATCCACGATGACAACTTAAAACGGATGACGGGAATCGACAAGGCGGCGGCCGAGCTGGATGCGGGCGAACTTTCCGCTCTTTCCCTGGCGGGCAGCGCGGAGGGGATCCCGGTCTTTGCGGATGTGCTGCGCAGGGTGGCCGGACGGGTGCCTCTGCTGGTGGAGATCAAAAACAGGGGCCGCGCGGGCGAACTGGAAGAAAAGGTCTGGGACCTTTTAAAAGCATACAAGGGCCTTTATGCCGTGCAGTCTTTTTCGCCTTATTCCATGGGGTGGTTTCGCAACCGCGCGCCGAATGTGCTTCGCGGTCAGCTTTCTTCCCGGTTTAAAGACATGGAAGAATCCCTGCCGGCCTACCAGATATTCGGGCTTACGCATCTGCTGACCAATTTTTTAGCCCGGCCCAATTTTATCAGCTATGAGATCGGTTCGTTACCCAGGGGCGTGGTAGTCCGCCTCCGGAAAAAGGGGATCACCGTGCTCGGATGGACGGTGCGAAGCGCAGAGCAGAAAATCAGGGCGGAAAAATACTGCGACGCCGTGATATTCGAAAATATCATTCCTTAAAAAAAACATTGAACAGACAAAAAAACCTTTCGGGTGTTTTTCTGCGATTCACATTTCCCGGCCTTTTTCCATAATATGAAGTATGTCCAAAAGATAAATTTTTTAGGAAAAAGAGAGAATAAATGGATTTGCTTCAGTATTTAAAACCCGAAATGGCGGTATTAATCCCCATCCTGTGCTTTTGGTGCAATCTGTTGAGACGGCAGGGCTGCAAACGGCACGCGGATGTGTTTTTTATTGTGTTCGCGCTTACGCTTTCCACGGGGTACGTGCTGACCACCAGCCGTTTAGAAGACTGTGGCGACTTCTGGCAGGCGGCCTGGCTGGGGGTGGGGCAGGGGTTTGCCTGCCTTGCGGCCTGTTCGCTGTCCTGCGGCAGGGAAACAGACCGACGCCGGACGCAGGGCATCCAACATGGGACCCGCCCGGAAGCGGTTAAGAACGCGCAGAAAAACAGCCTGAAAAAACAAAGGGGGCAGGAGGGGAAATCGCATCCTGCGTTAAAGACGAGAAATAAAAAACCGCGCTATCCGCGCGGCTGATGGGAATCAATCATATGCCGAAGGAAAGGCCCATGTCCTTGGCGGCGTCCACCATGGGAGAGGGAACGGGCACCGATTTCAGCTTGAAAGCCACATCCTTCAGTTCATTATAGGAGATTTCGGTTTTCTTCAAGGCCACAGTCACGCCGAAATGCCCGTCCGAAATCAGTTTGGCTGCCTGAACGCCGAACTGGGTGGACAGCACCCGGTCGTATGCGGAGGGAATGCCGCCGCGCTGGATATAGCCGGGCACCACCACCCGCGTTTCTATGCCGGTGGCCGTCTCTATATTATACGCCAGGCGCTGGGAAGCGGAAACGAAACCCTCTTCCGAACGTTGTTCTTTTATGGAACTGCGTTTCATGCCGGCTTCCTCAAAGTTGACCGCGCCTTCCGCAATAGCGACAATGGAAAACGCTTTGCCGTTCTGGGCCCGTTCGGCCACGCTTTGGATAACCTTTGAAATGTTGTAGGGAATCTCGGGAAGGAGGATAATGTCCGCGCCGCCCGCGATCCCGGCGTACAGCGTCAGCCAGCCCGCGCGGTTGCCCATCAGCTCCACCACCATCACCCGGCCGTGGCTGGCCGCGGTGGTATGCACCCGGTCGATCACATCCGTCGCGATGTCAACGGCGGTGTGAAAGCCGAAGGTTACGTCCGTTCCCCAGATGTCGTTGTCGATTGTTTTGGGAAGCCCGATGACATTCAGGCCCTCGCCCGAAAGCAGGTTCGCGGTCTTGTGTGTTCCGTTGCCGCCCAGCGTCAACAGACAGTCCAGCTTCAATTTTTTGTAGTATGCCTTCATATTGGCGATTTTGTCTATGTTGTCTTCTTCCACGACATGCATGTTTTTAAAGGGTGTGCGGCGGGTGCCAAGGATGGTGCCTCCAAGGGTGAGGATCCCGGAAAAATCAGACTGGTTCATCAGTTTGTGATCGCCGTGTATAAGCCCGTGAAAGCCGCTGGCGATTCCGATAATCTCCACATTATCGATCTGTCGGTACGCCGCTTTCGCAACCCCGCGTATGGCGGCGTTCAGCCCGGGGCAGTCGCCTCCGCTGGTCAGTATACCTATCCTGCGTGCCATATTCATCCTCCTTTGTCGTAATCCCCGATTCGTTCGGAACGCTGTCTTACGGCTGGATTTTACACCCTGCTGTTTCGCCGGAACCTTGAAAGAGCGCTGTTATTCCTTCGATTACGTTCCTTGCAGGTCATAAAACCAGATCGCTGGCCCGGCATTTCTCATTGAATCAGCGTTTACTTGAATAGTCTGTCCATCGGACGGCGGCGCTAAACACGTTTTTGCCCTTCGTTTCGCCAATAATGGTGAAACAGCCGTCCTCTTCCGTCATTATAAGTTCGATTTCCTGATCCATTGACGCCTCGGCAGAATAGTTGACGTCCAGCTCGCAGAGCATGTGCGAAGAAAGCCACTCGGTGGCGAAAAGGTCGCAGATCCAGTCTGCGTACCTTGCGTTGTTCATGTGGATGTTCATGTCCGTATCGCTGTAGCGAACCCGGCGGATCTCGGCGGTCCGCATGCCGCCCGGCTGCCGGATACGCAGGGGAGGCCGCGCGGGCGGCTGCAGGGAAAGATCGGCCTGATAGGGTATAGTTAAGGCAGAGGGGCGCATGAGTTTGCGTTTGCCGATATGGAACAGCACCCAATCGGACGACGCGCATCCAAGCTGTTCTCCGTTTGGATATTCAAACGAGAAATACCTGGGAAACACAAGGCGTTCCACCGGCCCGATCCAGGTGCTGACCTTGATCTCATCTTTGATCTTAGGGTAGTTTTTCATCTCAATGTGGAGCCGCACTGGCATCCATATTAAACCAGATTGACTCACCATCTTGTCATAGCCAAATCCCATTGCCGTGACATGATCTTCTGCAATTTCTTGCATGCATACCAATATTCCGGAAGGTTTCCATCTTCCGAGAAAATCCGATTCGAAAGCGCGAAGAATAATGTTTTTTGATATTTGTCCTATCATGTGTCCCCCATTACGGCCTAAAAAACGTATAAAATAATCTTGTGTCTATTGTAAATCCTTAGTGCGAAATTTGCAAATACAAAAGAAAGCGCTCCAAATCCCCGGGGATTTGGAGCGCTTTTAAAAAACGTCAAACGGTGATCAGCTTGTTCAAAAAGGCGCGGATACGTACTTCCCTGGGGTTAACCAGAAGCTCTCCGGGAGGTCCGGAGGCCAAAATACGCCCTTCGTCCATGAAGGAGACCTGACTGGCGACTTCCCTGGCGAAGCCCATTTCATGCGTTACGATGAGCATGGTCATGTGCTCGGCCGCCAGCTCCTTGATGACCGCTAGCACCTCGCCGGTCAGTTCGGGATCCAGTGCGGAGGTGGGTTCGTCAAAGCAGAGTATCTTGGGGGAGAGCGCAAGCGCCCGCGCGATGGCGACCCGCTGGGCCTGCCCGCCCGAAAGCTCGAAGGGGTAGTTTTTTTCTTTTTCCGCAAGGCCGACCTTGAAAAGCAGCTGCCTGGCTTTTTCTACGGCCTGTTCCCTTGGGATTCCCTGCGTGTGGATGGGGGAAAGGGTCAGGTTTTCCAGAACCGAAAGGTGTGGAAACAGGTTGAAATTCTGGAACACCATCCCGAGGTTGAGTCTCGCCCGCCGAAGTTCATCCTCTTTTAAATACACGCTTTCGCCGTCCCTGTTCTCCGCAAGGTAGGTGTCCAGCACACGGAGGCTGCCCGAATCCATGCGCTCCAGGCAGTTGATGCACCGAAGCAGGGTGGATTTACCGCTGCCCGAAGGCCCGATGATCGCAAGGATCTCGCCTTTTTCCAGGGAGAGGGACACGTCCTTTATTGCCTTGAAGGCGCCAAACGATTTGCATGCGTTTTTAACTTCCAGCACATTCATGCGATTTTTTTGCCCATCCTTTAAAATTTATAGTAATCCATTTTGTTTTCTGTTTTCTTGAGCGCCAGCGTGACCACCGCGGTGATGGCCAGGTAAAACAGCATGGCCACCGCGAAGGGCGCGATGTTGCCCACCCGCATGGCCGCCGAATTGGCATTCTTTGTGATGTCCGCGATCGCGATGATGCTGACCAGGGCGGTGTCCTTCACCAGGTTGATGACTTCGTTGCCGAGGGAGGGCATCACGATCTTGAACACCTGCGGGACCACGATCCTGCGCAGGGTGACCGATTTAGGCAGCCCCAGCACGGAAGCCGCTTCATACTGGCCTTGGCTGATGGACTGGATGCCGCCGCGAAAGATTTCGCTGAAATAGGCCGTATAGTTCAATACAAAGGATATGAGTGCGGAGATCTCGCGCGGGTATTTGATCTGCAAACCGAGATTTGTATTGACCATGTTGATGATCAGACCAACGCCGAAATACAAAAAAAGCACCTGAAGGATGAGGGGGGTGCCCCGCATCACATAGACATAGGTGTTGTACGCCCGGCGGGCGCCCACGTTTTTGGACAGGCTGATCTGCGATCCTATAAAACCGAGGGGGATGGATATCATCAGGGTGATGGCAAATAGCCAGAGGGTTGTTCCCAGCCCGGATACGATCTCACGGATCAGGCTTAAAAATACTTCCATGTTTTTTCTCCGAAATATGTTTTACCGTAAAAAAGGTGTGCCCGCGGTTGCGGGCACACCGGTTGCAAATGATTTACAGCGCTACGTTCCTGCCGAACCACTCCATGCTGATCTGCTCAAAGGTGCCGTCCTTTTTCATCTCGTCCAGCGCTTTTTGAACCGCGTCCGCAAAGGCCTGCTCGCCCTTTCGGAAACCGAGGCCGTACTGTTCGGGCGCGAGCGCTTCGTCCAGTATGCGGTAGGTGCCGGGTTCTTTGCTGGTGTAATAGTCGGCTACGATTGAGTCCACCGCCAGCGCGTCCACCTGGCCGTTTTTAAGATCTAAAAGCGCGGTCACGTTGTCTTTAAAGTCGATCTGGTTGATTTGGGACAGGAGGTCCTCCGAAGAAGCCAACGCACCCTGCGCGCTCGAGCCGTCCTGCACCGCAACGTCCTTGTCTTTGAGGTCGTCAAGTGTTTTTATGTGGCTGCTATCCAGCACAACCACGATCTGTTTGTTTTCCATATACGGCGCGCTCATCAGCATGGATTCCTGACGTTCGGGCGTAATGGTCATGCCGTTCCAGATGACGTCGATATTCTTGTTGTTGAGTTCCAGTTCTTTGGCCGCCCAGTCGATGGGCTGCAGTTTGAGTTCCACGCCCATACGGGAAGCGACTTCCTTCGCAAGGTCGACATCAAACCCGACGATGTTGCCGCTGTCGTCCTTGAAGCCCATGGGCGGAAAACTTGCGTCCAGGCCAAGTATAAAGCTGCCTTTGTCCTTGATGTAATCAAGGGACTTGTCCGCGGACCCGGACGTGGACGAACAGCCGGCCAGAACGGAAACCGCCAGCAGCGCCGCCAGCATAATTATAAGTGCTTTTTTCATAAATTTTTTCCTCCAAACAAAAATTGAATTGATGATAGAACCATTATAATTTAATCAATTAAATTAGTAAAGCATCAAATTCATATGTTTCGAAGTCGCGGACGATGCGGAGCATGGTCAGCCGGTTGCGGATATAGGAACATACCTTCAGCGTTTCCAGGCAGGTTTCGGCGGTCAGGCCGAGCTGCTTGTAATCGTAGTACCCGTCAAGTTCGGAAAGCCAGCCGGTCATCTGCTGCGACGAAGGGAGGGAATGGGCGATGGACTGAACCTTTTCCCAATTCTTTTCAAGCAGTGCGGGATCAAGCTCGTCTGTACAGGCCGGCGTGTTTTCGGCCGCGATGCGGTCTATCATATTTTTCGGATATTTGGAAAAATAGGATCGTACTTTATCGATATCGAATTTGTTTTTGATATTTTCCTTATAGATTTTTTGAAGTGAATCCGCGAAAACTGGATAGTATTTTGCCGCGATCACGGTGCCCACTCCTACTTTTTCACCGTGCAGCGCGTCCTGGTCAACGCCCGAGATGGGGATCACTTCCAGATAATGTGAGAAATGATGTTCAAAACTGCTGGCCGGTCGGGTGACCTTGGCCATCTGCATGGCCAGCCCGGAAATCAAAAGCCCTTCCACCAGTTTGCGCGTCCCTTCAATACCGCCTTTTTTGATGTCCGAAATCACCTGTGTGATATCCATGACCGCTTGGAGTTCAAAATCGGCGATATAGGGGCAGTAATACTCCCCGGAAACGAGATGGCCGATCTTCCAGTCCGCAATACTGATGAATTTGGAAAGCATGTCGCCCACCCCCGATGCGGCCAGCTTTTTGGGGGCGGCAGCGATGAGGGAGAGGTCGGCGACCACGGCGACGGGCGCGCGGGTCTCAATGGATACCTTTGTGCTGTCGAAGGTCATGGCGGCCGAACTGGATACGAATCCGTCCACGCTTGCAGCCGTCGGAGCTGCTATAAAAGGCAGGTTTGCCTCGAATGCCGCGTAACGGACGATGTCGCACACCACGCCTCCGCCGACCGCCAGCAGTATTTCCGGTGCGAACGTCCGTATGGCCGAAAGCATTTCATCCACCCTTGATTCGTCCGCATGGATATGATCACCTTTCAGAATATGGTTTTGGGCGCCGGGCAGATATTCGCTTATCTTTTGATGCGCCGCCCTCCAGGTATTTGCGTCGTAGACGGCAAGAATCCGGCCGGTAACCCCCAGTTTTTCAAGCAGGGCAGGGAGATACTGGTAAGCGTTCTCTTCGATCACGAAATCCTTGGTGGAAAGGGTGTGGTCCCGGCCGCATTCGCAGGTTTTCTTATGGAGCAGATCCTGTAGCATAAACAAAAATTCCTCTATAAATTGTTATATTTTAAAACAAACACATCATATCACAATTGCAAGGGGGATGGCAACTTGTTATAATGAGTTGAGCCAAAATACCGGAGGGTTGCAGTGGTCGATCATTTAGGGCTGGAATTTGTTAAAAAGCATGGGATGGAGTACAGGGACATCCAAATCGGTGAGTTGCTGGACACCTATCTTGAGGAAATGCAGCGGGGGCTGGATGGAGAAGGCGGTTCGCTTTTAATGCTGCCCTCCTATGTGAATACCGCCGGCAGTGTTCAGCGGGGCAGCCCGGTAGTGGCGGTGGACGCCGGAGGGACGAACCTTAGGATCGCGCTGATCGAATTTGACGTGTCGGGCGAATGTGTTTTTTTAAGCGAAATCAAAAAGCTGAAAATGCCGGGCGTTGGCGAAGATATTGATGCAGACGTGTTTTTTAACAGGCTGTCCGGATGGCTGCTGCCCTATATGAAACGGGCGTGCGAGGTCGCGGTCTCTTTTGCGTATCCGACCGAGATACTGCCCGACCTGGACGGGCGGATCGTACGAGTGGTGAAAGAGGTTTCCATATCGGGTATGGAAGGCCAGCTTTTGGGAAAACGCCTGGGGCGGGCGCTCGCAGACAAGGGTGCGCAGGCCTGCCGGGTGGTAGTGACCAACGACGCCGTCGCGAGCGCGCTGGCCGGGATGGCCGAAAAACCGGGCGAGGGGTATGGAAGTTTTATCGGCGTCATTCTGGGGACGGGAAACAACGGCTGTTATATCGAATCCAACAGGAAGATCGGTAAACTCGTTGGACTGCCGCCCAAAGGCACCATGATGATCAATACCGAAGGCGGCGGATACGCGCTTGCGCCCAGAACGGATTTGGATATTGCGTTTGACCGTACCACCAATGATCCGGGGTACCATATTTGCGAAAAAATGGTGAGCGGCGCCTACATCGGCCCCTTATGCGAGTTTTTGCTTAAAAAAGCGTCGGAGGAAGAGGTGTTCGGTCCGTATATGCAAAAGCTTCATCATGTCACCTCCGCGGATGCGGATAAATTTTTACGGGACGGGGATGGAAAGATTGCCGAATTCTGTCTTAAGCCCCGTGATGTTGAAAACGCGTATGCGATCGTGGAGAACACGGTCCTGCGTTCGGCCAGGCTGTGCGCCCTTCAAATGGCGGCCATGGCCGTAAAATCCCCGAAAAAGGATTCAAACCGCGTTTGCATCACAGCCGAGGGAAGCACCTATTACAGGATGTGCGGTCTTAAGGAGGAGGTGTTGCGGACGCTGCGTCCCTGCCTTCAGGCGCTCGGCCTGTCGGCAGACGTGCTGGAAGTGGAAAACGCCGTCCTAAAAGGATGCGCGATCGCGGGTTTGCTTAAATAATGGACGGCTGCGGTTGCCTTTCGGACGTTTTTTTAGTATAGTGGATGGTGATAACGCACATTGTTCTGGGGACAATTTGAAGTGTTATTGAGACCAACCGGGTGAGGAGGTGCATCGAATGGTTGTGTTAAATATAAGAGGCGAGGGCGACATAACGATCCGCCTAAACAAAAAGGCGGCGCCAAAAACCGTGGCGAACTTCGAAAAACTTGTTGAAGAAGGCTTTTACGACGGCCTAACGTTTCACCGGGTGATCCGTGGATTTATGATCCAGGGAGGGTGCCCCAAAGGAACGGGAACAGGAGGCCCCGGATATACCATCGAAGGCGAATTTGCCGCCAACGGATTTGAGAATCCTTTGGCCCATAAGCGTGGCGTGATCTCCATGGCGCGCAGCATGGATCCGAATTCGGCCGGATCGCAGTTCTTCATCATACATGCCGATTCGCCCCATCTGGAAGGACAGTACGCAGCTTTCGGCAAGGTGGTTTCCGGTATGGAAGTGGTGGACGCCATTGCAAATTCAAAAACGGACTTTTCCGATAAACCCATTGTTCCGGTCGTGATTGAAAAAGCCTATGTCATTGAAAAAGAATAATTTTTAAGGCGCAGGTCTTAGCGCTTTTTATTACGGGGTCCCCGAAAAGTCGTGAGACTTTTTGGGGCGTGATTTTACGAAACAACGAGGATGAATATGGGAAAATTTAGTGGTAGAGAAAAGTTATTATTGGGCACTTTCTTTTCTGCATGGATTATTTATGCCATTTTTGCCAGCCTGTACGGTTCAGAAGCTTCCGTTATGATGAATTTCTTTGGCCTCAGCAGTACGGAGCAGGGTTTTTTGACCACCATCCAGTGCATCGGCGGTCTGGGCGTGGCATTAATGTGCGTATTCATTGGGGAAAGAATGAACAAACTCAGGATGATCGCCATTGGGATCGCGCTGCTTTTTGCGGGTAGCCTGGCTACCGCGTTCGGGGTAAATTACATACAGATCATACTGTTCGCCCTGATAGCCGGCATCGGATACACCTTTATGGATATCATGGAAAATGCGTCCGTAGTGGATATTTTTCCGAACCGGACCAAAACGGTGCTGCCCATGCTGCATATGAACTACGGGATTGGGGCGATGATCGGCCCGTTTTTTGCAACGGCGGTGGTGGATCCGAATACGCCTTCCAGCTTTGGCCGGCCCTTCTTGTTCGTCGCGGTTGCCAGTATGGTTGTCTTTGTTTTTCTCCTGATTGCTTCCCGGCGCATGGGGACTCAAAACAGGCAGCCGGCCGCGCCCAAAAAGGAAACGCAGAATCCGGGGTCGATATTCAAATATCCGTCCGCATGGGTGATGATAGCCGCGGGCGTGCTTTATTTTTCTTTCCAGCGGGGCATCATGACCTGGTACCCGTCTTATCTGTATGAAGACATCAGGACGACATTTGCTTTCTCCGGGCTGGCCACGACGCTGTTTTTCGTGGGATCGCTTGCCTGCCGCATCGTATCGCCCGCGCTGTTCAACCGCTTCAACATCCTTAAAATGACCATATTGATGACGGTTTTGTGCGCCGTCTGCATGGTGGCATCGATTGCGGTCGCGCCCGCGTTTATTACGCTGGCGGTCGCGCTGGCGATTGCCGCCGGCATCCTGCAGGGCGCCTTTGTCGCGGCTTTTGTTTTTCTAATCTGCGACATGTTCCCCGGCAAATCCGCAGCTGCGTCCGGTATGGTGATGATCGCCATCAATCTGGGCGGCATCACTTCGCCCTTGTGGATGGGATCGATGAAAGACCAGTTGGGCGGATACACCATCCCGCTGTATATCGTTACCCTCATGCTGGTGGGGAGTGCGGGGCTCATCGCGCTGGCGCACAGGATGAACAGAAAAAAGCGCGACGCGGCAAAACCGGCCGGGGAATGCTCCCAGACGTATTAAAAAAGGCAAATGATCAACTGAGCGGAGACAAAACCGATGTTTAACGGCAGAGAAAAGTTCTTATTGGCTTCCATTTTTTCTATTATGATCCTGTATGCGATCTTCGCGAGCCTGTACGGCTCCGAAGCGACGGTCATGATGGGCTTTTTTAAGATCGGGACCACCGAACAGGGATTTTTGACCACCCTGCAGTCCGCGGGAGGCCTTGCAATCTCCCTGCTTCTGCTGTTTTTTGGCGATAAGATGGGCAGGCTGAAGATGGTCGCTTTCGGAGTCGCCCTGCTTGCGGCCGGAAGCCTTCTGACCGCGCTCGGCGTTGAATACGTCCAGGTGCTGCTTTTTGCGCTGGTGGCCGGCGTGGGATACACGTTTATCGACATCATGTCCAATGCGGCAATTATGGATATCTTTCCGGGCCGGAAAAAGACGGCGCTTCCCATGATGCATATGACCTATGGGATCGGCGCGGTGATCGGACCGTTTTTTACCACCGCGATCGTGGATCCGCAGATTCTGTCCAGCTTTGGCCGGCCGTTTTTGACCGTTGGGATAGCGGGGTTCGCGGCGCTGGCCCTGTTTGCCGCCGCCTCGGGCAGAATAAAGGAAGAGGGCAGACCTAAAAAGCACGATCCGGCCATTGCGCAGGATAAGGGAGGGATATTCCGGTATCCCGCGGCATGGGTGATGCTGGCTGCCGGCATATTGTATTTTTCGTTCCAGCGGGGGCTTGTTTCCTGGTATCCGTCCTATATGATCGAAAGCGCGGGCGTCAGTTTCTGGTTTTCCGGCGTTGCGCTCACTTTGTTTTTTGTGGGAATGCTGGTTTTCCGCATTTCGTCTCCCTACTGGTTCAACAGGGTCGGCATACTGAAGATGTGCATAATGCTGACCGCCCTTTCGGGCGTGAGCATGCTGCTGTCCCTTGTGCTGGTGCCGGTCAGCGTTCCGGCTGCCATCGTGTTTGTCATACTGGGAGGCGCGCTGCAGGGCGTTTTCGGCCCGGCGTTCATTTATCTGATATGCGATCTGTTCCCGGGCAGGTCTGCTTCGGCATCCTCGGTGCTACTGATTGCGCTCAATCTGGGCGGCATCACCGCCCCGCTGTGGATGGGACGCATGGCCGAATCCATGGGGTTTACCGTTCCGCTGTATATCATTTTTTCCATGCTGGTGGGCAGCGCCGCGATGATCGCCCTGGCGCATAAGATCCATAAAAAGCGGGAAGCGCCGGTTCTGTGAAAAATTTCTGCTTAAAAATGAAAACAGCGTGTTGAGAACAACACGCCATTATTTCTAATCTGTTTATTTCACAAGTATTTTTTCGATCTCCGCAATGTACAGGGTATGATAGTCCTTGGCGGGATACCATTTTTTATCCGGTTCGTGGTCGATAAAGCAATCGGCTTTCATATCCTGCGCATACAGCTTTTTGCAGATCAGCACAGTCTGCGCCTGCTCAAAATAGGGTGTTTCTCCGTCCTTTAGCACGGTAAGGCCCATTTTGCTGATTTTGTCTTCGTCCCGTCCGGACACCGAGCCCATATAGCCCATCATCCGTTCATTGCCCTTAGCGAAGAAAGACAGGGAAAGACTGTCCGATTCGTCCACAAACTCCTTGGTGAAGCGCTGCGGGCGGATGACGACGTAAGCGACGTTTTTTCCCCACATTACGCCCATGCCGCCCCAGGCGGCTGTCATGGCGTTCACACTGCCGTCCTTTTTCCCGGCGCAGACCAGCATGCAGTCCGAGCCGATCATGGTAAACGGGTTCCCTTTGAAATCATCCGGGATCATTTGTCTGAATTCCGACATTTTATAAACCTCCATATTTGATCATTCATTGAATTTTTGGGTTTTTTAAAGGTGTGCATCCAGATAGGAACGCAGGCTGTTCGACCGCTTGATGCCCAGCTTTTTCCGTATGTTGATGCGGTGGTAATCCACCGTTTTCTGCGTGATGAAAAGCTTGCCCGCAATCTCTTTGCTTACGTTGCCTTCCTTTATTAGCGCGCATACCTGCAGTTCCCTTGGCGAGAGCGTGGCGATGGCGGAAGGGCGTTTTTTAGTGATCGGGTAGACAATCTCGTCGATGAGACCGTTTACCATGTTCACATCCTGCTCCCGAACGCTTTTTTTTAAGTAGTTGAGGGAAGGTTTAATGAATTTCTCCACGTTGCTGGTGATGGTGGCTTCCAGCTCCTCCCTGTATTGCTCGCGCTGCGCTAAAATCTGTATCAGCATTTCGTTCTGCTTTTCCATGGCCTCAAAGCGGTGCTCGAGTTCCTGAAGGTTGTATTCGATCCGACGCTGAAAGGTAATGTCCCTGATATACTCGATGACCAGTATCACATGGTGCTGCTGGTCTACCACCGGAACGGCGTAAAGCTGCTGCCAGCCCTGATTTTTGCCCCGGGCCGAATACTGCACTTTTTCCATCTGCGGTTTGCCTGTCTGAATGGCGCGCAGGGTAGGGCAGGCTGTGCAGGGTGATGTACGGTTGTGGTAAATCTCATAACATTTTTTCCCGACCGCCATATTTTCCCCCGTATACCAGTATTTCATGGATGTATTGATGTATTTGATCGTCAAATTCATATCCAGCACGCTCACGCCGTCCTGTATGCTTTCCAGTATGGTTTTAAAAAGCTGGCTGCTGGATAGGAACTGTTCTTCGCTTTTAACTGATATCGTTGTATTGATATCGGGTGTAAATACCCAGTCTGTTTGATTCTGCTTTTGGTCTTCCATTCGGCACCTCCTGAGTACCAGTATAATAAGGGATCGGATACATGTCAATCAAAACCCTAGTTTTAACCTGGGGTAAACTGGGGGTATGGTTGGGGTTGTCACTTGCACAATCATCTTTTATGATAAAACTATAAAAGTATGGATAAAATATATCCATTCAATTTTTAAAACAAAATAGGAGGTATTTTTTATGAGTGAAGAAGTGTTGTTTACACCTATAAAAATTGGAAACAAAGTGGCGCCCAACCGGCTTGCATGGAACGCCATGGAATGCTGCGATGCGGACGAGAACGGCAATCCGAGCGATAAGACGTATGAGCGGTATGAAAAACTGTTTGAGGGACAAGCAGGGCTCATCAATCTGGAGGCGATCACCATCCAGTACGACAGCCGCTCCAGGAAAAACCAGCTCTCCATCATGCCCAGAAATTTGGCAGCGCTGAAGAAGTTTGTTGAGCATTTGAAAAGCATCAACAAAAACAACGTATTCATTTTCCAGCTGACCCATTCGGGCGAAATCAGCCATCCCGGTTTTTCCGAACGCGTACGCGTAACCAAGGAGCCCCTGTACGGCTATGAGAATTCAAGGCAGCTTTCGGCTGAAGAAGTGGACGACATAATCGAAATGTTCGTACAATCGGCCAAAATTGCGCACGATGTTGGCGCGGACGGCGTTGACCTCAAGTTTTGCCACGGGTATATGGGTTCGCAGATCCTGCGTCCCTTCAACAAGGAAAACTGGAAATACGGCGGATCCTGGGAAAACAGAAGCCGCTTTCCGTTCACCATCACCGAAAGAGTGAAAAAGGAGATCAACGACCCGAACTTTGTAATCGGATCCAAGGTATCCATTTTCGAAGGATTTCCGGGCGGGCAGGGTTCGGCAGGGCCGGATACCGCGCTTATGGATCTTACCGAATCCATTGCCCTGATCAAAGGGCTGGAAGAGCGCGGCGCCAATTACATCTGGCAGTCCGCTGGATCGCCTTCCCATACGCTGGCGCTGTCCCAGACGGACAGGAAAATACCGGATCACGGCTATTTCCACTTCTATTTCCAGAAGGTCTGCCGTGACAACTTAAAGAAAGATACGGTTGTGATCGGCTCCGACTATTCGATTTACAGAGACGGAAAACAGCCTTTCCAGGCGGTAGCTCCCGAGAAGAATACGCTCAAATTCTGGGGAAACAAAAATATAAATGAAGGCATCATAGACATGGTCGGGCTGGGAAGGCAATCTTTTGCCGATCCGTATCTGCCTCAGAAGATGATGGAAGGCCGCGACGCAGACATCAAATGGTGCACGGCATGCGACAACTGTATCGAATTCCTGATCAGGCAGGAACCCGTGGGCTGCTCAACGTACAACAAGCCTTATATCAAGCGCATGGTCGAGATCAGAAAAGAACAGGGCAACCTCAAAGAAAAACACACCTGATGTTCTTCCATTGAAAAGACTCCCGCATACGGCGGGAGTCTTTTTTCTATAACTTTTATTGCAAATGTGCAATAAATGCAGCAAAGGATTAAATGATTCCCGGTACATTCCAGTTAAAGGCGGAAGTTTTTTGTATTATAAAAACTGAATAAAGTTGACATTATTTTTTGCGCAAGATAATATGATAACAGGCACCATTTTGATGTTTAACACTTTCGGAGGCAATAATGCTGATCGATTTTCATACGCATATTTTTCCGGATGCCATCGCACCCAAAGCAATCCGCACACTTTCACAAAATGCGGGCGGGGCCCGGTTCTTTTATGACGGCACAAGAAAGGGCCTGATGGAAGGCAAGGCCGAACCGGATTATGAAACCTGTGTGGACATCTGCACGCGTTCGGCACAAAAACTAATGATTCTTCCTGCTATCACAACCATTATAGCACCCATCATTGTTGGCATACTGCTGGGCGTAAGCGGCGTGGTCGGCATGCTGGCCGGCGCTACCGCGTCGGGCTTTGTGCTCGCCATCATGATGGCGAATGCGGGCGGCGCATGGGATAACGCCAAAAAATACATCGAGCGTGGCGCACTCGGCGGCAAGGGCTCGGATGCCCATAAGGCGGCCGTGGTCGGCGATACGGTAGGCGATCCTTTTAAAGATACGTCAGGTCCCTCTATTAATATCCTGATCAAGCTCCTTAGCATCGTATCGGTTGTATTCGCATCGTTCATTATCGCGGCACACAGCGGCATATCATTATTCTAAAATCATAAAAGAGAACCGTCTTTCAGGACGGTTCTCTTTTATTTATAACTTTTTACAAATAAATAACCAATTGACTTTT
>Ga0351888_1216_pt1 | contig 19806 bp, 14 predicted proteins | sample TotcelFGM3001M13_FD_206770 | JGI IMG/M metagenome (GOLD analysis project Ga0351888, IMG submission 206770) | Enriched cells from coal bed in the Powder River Basin, Montana, United States - Total cells FGM rep3 HSBNCT.FGM.300.1.M13 ... | reverse complement strand
GCTGTCGGTGAGATTTTTGGCATGTTCAGAAACTAACGAGACGATGTCCTGCAAGGGCAACGACGTCAACAGGGCCCGGGATAAATCAGCCATAGAGGCGTTGACCCTGGCGTCCCAAGCCAGTTCAACTTCGGCCTGCTTGCGCTCGGTGACCTCATGCTGCAACTGCTGATTGACGGCGGCCAGATCATCCAGGGCCTTTTTGATCTCACTGAGGTCCCGGGCGACGGTCACACTGCCGATGGCCTTATGGTGACGGTCATATAAAAGATTGATGGACAGGGCAAACGGGACAATGCTCCCATCTTTTTTTCTCAACTGGATCTCGTAGCCGTGGACCGAGCCGTCGCGGCGCAATTGGTTCAGCATGTCTTGCAGTTGTTTTCGGTCGGCATACAGCTCAAAGGATGAGTTACCTTCAAGCTCTTGGAAAGAATAGCCGAATACCTGCTCGGCAGCTCTATTCCATTGGATAATCCTGCCGCGCTGGTCCACGATGCCGATGGGATCGGCGGAGTTTTCCAGGATATTTTCCAGGTAATCTTTGGCCTGCCGAACCTCATTTTCGGCCTGTCGGCGGGCGGTAATATCCCGGACAAACACAATCTTGCGAATCTGATCCCCTTGGACAATGTCGGCCTCAGTACATTCCACATCAACCAGAGAACCATCTTTTTTCCGATAACGTGGACTGGGTGACAGATGCGGGTCGGTTGAACCTTCCCCGGCGTCTTCCCCCTGAGGCTCCAGGGAATCCGGCCCCCGTACCTGGTCGATCCCCAGGCCGAAGAGTTCTTCCGGGCCGTACCCCAGCCATTGGGCCATAAAGGGATTGGCTCCCAGAATCCGGCGGGTTTGCGGGTCAAAAACGAACACCGCTTCGGGCGCCGCGGCAAACATGGCCCGGAAACGGGCCTCGGAGGCCATGATGCGATTGGCCCCTTCCCGGAGGGACAGGTTGGTGCCGGCAAAGAACAGGGTTAAGGCCACCAAAATGAAAGCCGCGGCAATGCCCACGAGGCGATAGTTCACGACGGGGTAGAACGGCTCCAAATTCACCAGGGCCCAGCCCGGCGCTATGACCTGGGCGATATTTTGCCGGGTGGCCACATAACGCCGCCGGTTAAATTCTATTCGGGTTTCGTCATGGAGGGGCCGAGAAAAGATGGGGGTGAAGCGGTCGGTTCCATATTGCGCCTTGAAGGCGGCCGGGTCGGCGGCCGTTACCGGCCACAGGCTGTGATAGTCCAGGTCGGGGTGACTGGCCACAAACACGATGCCCTGAGGGTCGATGAGGAAGGCAGGGTCGAATTCCTTCAATTCTTGTTGAAAACGATTCAGGGACATCTTAAGAACCGCCACCCCGATGACCTTTCCAGCCACGTTCTTGACCGGGTGGGAGGTATAAAACCCCCGCACTTTCGAGGTGACGCCCAGGGCGAAGCAGCGACCGGCGTTGCCCGCCATGGCCTCCTGAAAGTAGGGCCGGAAGGCGTATTTTTGTCCCACGAAGCTATCCGGGTCGCCCCGGTTGGAGGAGGCGATAGTGGCGCCGGAGGCATCCATAAGGTAGGCGACCGTGGCCCCGAAGCGCTGTTGATATCGGTCCAGCACCGAATTGGCCTGGGCCAGGGTCTGAGGGGACCCCATCCTTAGGGCCGGAGCGATCCAGGGAGACCCGGCCATAGCCCTGACCGCTTCCTCGGCTTCCTGGATTTCGAAAGCCAGGCGTTGGATGGCAAGTTGATTATGAGCCAGGCCGCTTTTCCGCACTTGCTTCCAGGCCAGGTTACCCAGGGATTGGGTTAGAAACCAGCCTCCGGCCAGGATGACCGTTAGGGCCGCAACCACGAAATACAGGTAGTTGGCCCGGTACCGGTGGCGACGTTCATCGCCATCGGATTGGGCCACCTGAAAATAGCCCACGCTCATAGCGGCGATCCACACCGCCAGCAGGCCCCGCACCAGCTGGATCGGCAGGCCCGTAAGGCTGGTGAAGGTTTCGTAATTGAGGATATTGGCCGGAAAGAAACCGGCCTGGGGGACCACTACGCCGGTGGCCAGGCCGTAAAGGATGAAACCGATGCCGCCGGCCAGCAGCGAGGGGCGACACCTTGAATTAACCTGGCGGGCTTCGGCGAAGAGCGCCCACGCGGCCCCCAGGCTGCCCACCAGACCCAAGAAATAGCGGGTGGTGGCGTTCAAGCCGGTCCAGCCGGAAATTCCCCCCAGGCCGGCGGCCAGGGCCAAAACGACCAGGAGCCAGCGTCCCGGTCCGCGGCCCCGCGTTTGTTTTAGGCTGAGACGGCCGAATTCCACCAGGCATAGGAAAGAAGCGGTCAAGATGGCCCAGCGCAGGGCCCCGAACCACACCTCGTCCCCCCAGACCAGGGCCACCAGGTCCAACCACTCGTTGGCCCCGTGGGTAACGCCGAAGAGGGCCAGCCAACCCCAGGGAAGCCGGTGGTGGACCTCTTTGGATAGGATGTAGGCCACCACCCCCAGACCGATAAAGGCCAGGCCGTAAAAGAAAAGGATATAATCCATCTGTCCCTGAAAAAAGGTGATCATGAAATCGGCCTGCATCCGTGGGATCGGCTGGGACGACGACCTTGGTCCCGAAGCGGGCTCTTTACCCTTCGGCGCGGCTGGCGCCAATTCGGCGCCAACCATTTAATGGGTATCCCAGTTATCCTTACCGTACATCTTGGCAGAAATGCAACCTGAATAAATCGGTAGATCCACTGAATTTGCTTGGGCAAAACCCTGAGTTTAGCCCGAGTGCTCTCCTGAGGGGAAAAATCCGCCTGGGAACATGACCGGGCAAACCAGCATAACTGAACGGAAACCCTCTCATTAGGGTATGTATCGGCACGAGCCTTCAAGTAATTAAATTCCCAGGGTTGAGGACGGAGAAAAAGGCGGGGGAGGAGAAAGGGCTGAGCGGAGAGGCGCCTGGAAGGGGAATACGTGATTTTCAAGCAGTTCCTTATGGACCTATCGGCCATCCGTAAAACATGAAAATTCGTAGGGCGGGCGTCCCCGCCCACCAGCCGGTCTGCACAGGCTGGAAAGCCTGTGCCACCGGAAGAACTTTACGAAGCAGCGGTTTGGACTACGGAGCATAGCTCATAAGAATCTCTGACGGCACCGGCGCGGTGAAATCAATTGACATCATGACGCTCAGAATGAATATGGTCAGAATGGAGAAGATAAAAAGCTTCCTGCCCCAGAGCCGCACATCGGATGCCTTGTAGCCCGACCAGGCCAAATACAGCCAGGACAGGCCCAACCCGGTCGCCACTGCCAAGGTGCTGTAACCGGTGTACCCCCAGAAGGTCAGCATCTGCGCGGCAGCCATAAAGGCCAAGATATAACCAACCATATGGTTTTTTGCCGCGGCTATTCCCTGCTTGACCGGCAGAACCGGGATGGCCGCGTGAGTGTAATCATCAAACCGAAAAACCGCGATGGCGTAGCAGTGAGGCATCTGCCAGAGGCTGAAGATCGACAGCAATATCACTGCCCCCATGTCGAAGCGGCCGGTGACGGCGCAATAGCCCGCCAGGGGCGGTGCGGCTCCCGCCAGACTGCCGATCAAGGCCCCATAGACGGAATTGCGCTTCAAATACATGCTATACACACCCGCATAAATCACCAGGCCCCCCAGCACGATGAGCACGGCCAGCGGGTTGGTTGCCGCCCAGAGCAGGCTCAAGCCCGCAAGGCCCAAAATCGTGGCATAGGATACGGCAATCTTCGGTGAGATGAGCCCCTTGGCAAGCGTGCGGTTAAGTGTCCGGATCATTTTTCGGTCTATTTCTCTATCGACACAGTTGTTGAGAACGCAACCGGAAGCGACCACCAGAGATATGCCGATGAGAGTCGCCGAGAGAGCAAGGCCATCCACCCGCCCTTTGGAGGCCAGAAAAAAACCGGCTGCCGCGGAGATCAGGTTGCCGAAAACGATCCCCGGTTTGGCAACGAGCACATAGTTTTTGATTCTTTCAGGCATTTCTCACATCATGCTACGCCTTGAAGAAGGCCAACAAATTGTCATTGACTTTTTATGAGTCGTGCACGAGCCATACTCAGATTTGTTTTTCCCACGCCTCGGTTTGATGCTTCTTAAGCATGTCCTCGACGAACTGCGGAACCACGTTGCGGAACTTGCCAGTGTCTGCAGGCACAATTTCGATCATGCGGGCGATCATCTCCGCCGGATCAAGCCGCCCCTGTGGCGTTCCCAGCAGGCTGTCGAATGTGGCGCGCATCGTCGCCCGCTTCGTAAAGTTCTGCGAATCGTCCAGCCACCGGAACGGTGTGTCGGCCATCGTCTCGTTGTAACCGGTCAGGTATGCGCCTGGATTGATCGTCTGGACCTTGATGCCGAACGGCTTCAACTCCTGCTCCAAAGATTCAGCTATCGCCTCAAGGGCATGCTTGGTCGAGACGTAAACGCCGAATCCGGCCGGCGTAAAGAGCCCACCCATAGAGGACGTGAAGACGATCTTTCCCGCCTTCTTCTGCTGGATCCACTTCCTGATGAAGCCCTGGGTGAGAACCAACGGGGCGAAAACGTTTACCTCGAAGTTGCGGCGCACAAGTTCAATCGGAATCTCGCTCACAGGCCCCGCCTCTCCGACGCCAGCGTTGTTGAACAGCACATCGATGTCCCAGCTTTGCGCGTGCGCAACATCATAAGGATCGAGCAGATCGAGCTTCTCGACTATCAGATTCTTGAGACCGAGCTGCTCCACTTTGGAGCGAAGCTGCGCCACCTGGGGCGAGATTTGTGCAGTAGCAATGACGGTGTGGCCGTTCTTGGCCATTCCTATTGCTGCTCCCTCTCCAAAACCGGAACCAGCTCCGGTGATCAGAATGTGCTTCTTGTTCACCTCCATCTCCTCCTAGAAGAAAAAATTAGCTTGATTTGGTGACTGAAAATGATTTGAAGGTGGCAGCCCCTGCTTCTGCGACGATAAAATCATGCTGCACTGTACCACCTGAAACGCCTATTGCTCCGATCACCTCATTGTCGGCATTGCGCAGGGGAATGCCTCCCGCAAAGACAATTAGACCGCCATTAGTATTTTCCAATCCGAATGATGTTCCACCCGGCTTGCAATATTCAAACAGCTCCTCGGTGTTTAGGCCGAAAAGAGCCGCGGACTTGGCTTTCTTGATTGCGATGTCGATAGAGCCAAGCAGTGCTCCATCCATGCGAACGAATGCTTTTAGATGTCCGGCTTCATCCATCACTGCCACATTCATCGGGACGCCAATCTTGATAGCTTTCTCCATAGCACCTTTGAGAACGAGTTCCGCATTTTTTATTGAGATACTCATTGTTTACTCCTTCATAATATCCCTCATATACCGACGCTTCTTACCCTCACATCATTCGATAATTAAGGCTGGACATGATCCAGAGGGTACCTCCGACGAAGAGGGCCATGATCAATAAAGTGAACACCAGGGCCACCACGTTCCAACGCGCCGCAGATGTTGTGTCCAGATGCAGGAAGTAATGCAGGTGCACCAGAATCTGCACGATTCCCGCCATGAATATGCCGGCCAGGGCCGCCGCGGAGGACAAGGCGCCGCTCATCACCGATGCAAACGCAATGGCGGTCAGAATGAGGGAAAGAATGAAGCCGGTAAGGTACGATTTGAGACTTCCCCGGCTTACGCCGGTGCTGTCGATAGGCGTTTGACTCATTTACCCAACTCCCATCAGGTAGACGATACTGAATATGCCGATCCAGATGATATCTAGAAAATGCCAGAACATACTTAGACGCATCAGCCGTGATTGAACGGGAGAGGTCAACCCTTTGACGGCGACCTGACCTATCATGACCGCCATCCAGATCAGCCCGAAAGCCACATGGGCGCCGTGAGTCCCTACCAGGGTGAAAAAACTCGAAAGGAAGGCGCTGCGATCCGGCCCGTGCCCCGCGGCAATCATGCCGTGGAATTCTTTGATTTCCATGGCGACAAATCCGAGCCCCAGCAGAAAGGTGACGGCGAGCCCGATCAGAACCCTATTCTTCCTGCCGTCGTGCACGGCCAGCATGACCAGGCCATAGGTTACACTGCTGAACAGCAGGAGCAAGGTTTCACCCAACAGGTAAGGCAGATCAAACAATTCCTTCCCCGTCGGGCCACCGGCAAAGTTCTTGCCCAGGACGGCAAAAGTTGCAAAGAGCGTCGCAAATAGGATGAGATCGCTCATAAGATAGAGCCAGAAACCGAGTGTCTGCATCGCGGCGGTATCGGGGTGTCCGCCTTTTTCGTTATAAGCGGTGGCGATGGTTGTAGCGTCTGTTGTTATCATTTACATCTCCGGTTCCGGGTCTGGGATCTTCTTTTCGTCTAGGTGGATTCTCTTCGCGACCAAGGCCAACTGGCAAAGCGTTCATTTTCGATCCGCGCGACCTCGGCGGCGGGTATGAGGTAATGGATGTCGTCGTCCATCGAGCGGGCAATGACCGTGACCAGCATACCCAGAGCGGCAAGTCCGGCCAGCCACCAGATATACCAGATCATGGCAAATCCGAACCCGAAAGCCAATGCGCCGATGATCAAGCCGTGCGGGGCGTTTTTCGGCATTTCGATGTCGTTATATTGATCCGGCCGCGGATAAGCGGCGCCTTTTTCCTTCATTTCCATAAAGGCATCGATGTCATCGACGACGGGTTTTGTCGCGAAGTTATAGACCTGGGGAGGAGATTCGGTCATCCACTCCAAGGTGCGGCCGTCCCAGGGATCGCCGGTCGGATCGTTGAGGGCCTGGCGCTCCTTAATGCTGACGAGCAGTTGAATTATCAGAAAGACGATGCCGAGCCCGATCACGGCCGTACCCAAGGCGGCAACGAGCAGAGGGGGATGCCAGGCCGGGGTGGCATAATACGCCAGGCGGCGGGGCATGCCCATGAAACCCAGCACATACAGGGGAAAAAAGGCAAGCATAAACCCGATCTGCCAGCACCAGAAGGCGCGTTTGCCCCAACTTTCCTGCAAACGAAAGCCGGTGGCCTTGGGGAACCAATAACAATAACCGGCCATGAAACCGAACAGCGCACCAGGTATCAGCACATTGTGGAAATGAGCGATCAAAAACAGGCTGTTGTGGAGCACGTAATCGGCGGGCGGTATAGCCAACATTACACCGCTAGACCCACCGATAGCGAAAGTCACGATGAACCCCAGGGCCCAGTACATCGGCGTAGTAAACCTTATGCGGCCGCGATACATGGTGAAAAGCCAGTTGAAGGTCTTCACCCCGGTTGGGATGGCAATCAGCATGGTCGCAATCCCGAAAAAGATATTGACGTTCGGACTGGCGCCCATGGTGAAAAAATGATGCACCCAGACGGAAAAGGACAGAATCGTGATGGCCGCGGTGGCATAGACCATGGACCCATAGCCGAACAGCCGTTTTCCGGAGAAGGTGGCGACGACCTCCGAAAAGATCCCGAAAGCCGGCAGGATCACGATATAGACCTCGGGATGCCCCCAGGTCCAGAACAGGTTGGCATACATCATCATGTTGCCGCCGAGGTCGTTGGTGAAAAAATGCATACCCAGGTAGCGATCGAGAGTTATCATGGCGAGAGCGGCCGTCAGGACCGGAAAGGCCCAAACCACTAGCACCATGGTACAAAAAGAAGTCCAAACAAACAGCGGCATCCGCATGGGTGTCATGCCGGGAGCGCGCATTTTGAGGATGGTGACGAGAAAATTGATCCCACTCAGGGTCGTGCCGATACCGGCGATCTGGAAGGACCAGATCCAATAGTCCACCCCAACGCCGGGGCTGTACTGTTGCTCGGTCAGCGGGGTATATCCCGACCATCCGGCTTGGGAAAACTCTCCCACGCCTAAAGACACCATGATCAGCAACGCCCCGGCTGTGGTTAGCCATAGACTGAGCGAATTCAAAAAGGGAAAGGCTACATCGCGGGCCCCGATTTGCTGCGGCACCACGATATTCATCAACCCGACCAGAAACGGCATGGCCATGAAGATGATCATGATCGAGCCGTGGGCGCTGAATATCTGGTTGAAGTGCTCAGGGGACAGATAGCCAAGGGAGCCACCTGCGGCAACGGCCTGCTGAGAGCGCATCAGAATGGCATCGGAGAACCCGCGCAGCAGCATGACCAAGGCCAGGACAATGTACATGATGCCGATCTTTTTGTGATCGAAGCTGGTAAGCCATTCTTTGTAAAGGTAGGTCCACTTTCCATAGTAAGTGACCAAGCCCAGGATCACCAGGCCCAGGAGAGCCGCACCGACTACGGCGCTCATCGTGATCAGATTATGATACGGAATCGCCTCAAGGCCTAATTTGCCAAACATCTCAATTTTCCCCTGAAACGCCGGTTCTTGCGGGTGTAGGAACGGAGCCGCGGCTCATATGACCCATATGTTCGCTCCAATTTGGATCGAATTTGCGCATGATATACACAAACAGACCGGGCTCGACTGCAGAGAAATAGGTCACGGGGTGGTAGCCGTCGCTCGGCTTGGCGAGCTTTTCATATCGGTCCAGATCAAGCTTTTCCTTCGATTGTCTGATCTTTTCCACCCATGATTGAAACTCCTCGCGGGAAACCGCATTCGCCTTGAAATGCATGTCCGCAAAACCGCGGCCGCTGATTTGATTATTCTGACCGGCATAAGTGCCTGGTTTATCAGCCAGGAGGTGCAGTTTGGTTTGCATGCCTCCCATGGCGTAAATCTGGCTGCCCAGTTGCGGGATGAAGAAGGAAGTCATTACGGTGTCCGAGGTGATTTTGAAGCTGAGCGGAACATTGACGGGAAAAGTGATTTGATTGACAACGGCGATATTTTGTTCCGGGTAGATGAAGAGCCATTTCCAATCCAGGGATACGGCTTCGATGATAATGGGCTTCTCGGCCGATTGGATGGGCTTATAGGGATCCAGAGAATGGGTCCTGGTCCAGGCCAGAATCGCCAGAACCGTGACAATGGCAATGGGAACCGCCCACATGAAAAAATCGATTTTAGCGGAATAACTCCATTTCGGCATGTAAGTCGATGCAGTATTGGAAGCTCTGTACTTTAGGGGAAACCAGAAAGCCATGACGAAAACGGGAATGACGACGATCGCCATAAGTACCATGGCCGCGATGATGACGTACCGCTCCGACTCGCCGATCGGTCCTTTGGGGTCGAACAAGAGTATCGTGCTGCAACCTCCGAGGAAAGTTACGGCGCCCAGGGATAACAAGCCGGCGAAAACGAAATGTTTCTTTCTCTGCATTTATCCCCCAATGTCTCAAGGGTCTTTACATTCAGACGCGGTACATTTTTTTTGAACAGGGAGGTGCAATTCCAATACGGTAATCCTTATAATCCCCCCACCCCCCTTTAAAAAATGGGGGAACTGCAAGGAATTGCTGTTAAAGTCCCCCTTTGAAAAAGGGGGATTTAGGGGAATTTTTGAACCTCCAAACAGAAGGAATTTATGGCAAACGCTATAACTGAAGAAAATTGCCAGAACAAAATATTCCTCATGGAACCTGCAGGCGATAAGCCCATTTATCACACCGGAGATTATTCAATTTTTAAATGAAAAATTAAGACCTGGGAGCAGGGATTGCAAGGTATCGGCCGGTATTAATGAGCCCCATCCGGGAATTGGCCGCTTGGCCTGTGCCAACCATGCGGCATCTGCGGCCGGCGCCCGGCGTTAATCGGTCTCCAAATCCGCAGCCACCTCGTAGCCTTCTACCATCCCCTCGGCCAGGCGGGCCACCTCGGGCGGGAACAGTTGCAGTTCGGACGAAAAGAAATGATATTGGGGCAGATAGCGCAGGATCAGTTCGGCCAGGGCCGCGGCCTGGACCCGGTCCCGTTCTCTAGCGGCGGGGTCCCGGTCCTGGCGCCGGCTCAACCGGAGCTTATGCAGGGCCAGGGCCCGGGGGTCGGGAGCCACCATAGTTACCGGGTCGCCGCGCCGGCCGATGACCACCTGGGAAAATTTGGGCGCGATCAGAAGCGCGGCCAGGTCGCCGGATGCGGCCGATAGCAGGTCACCCGGAGCGTCCCTAACCACCATCCGGTGGCCGGAGGGCGCGGTTGGGGGTCGCAACAATCTGACCCGAAAGCCCCGCTTATTGACGGCGGCACCGTCGTCGCCGGGGAGGGTTTCATAAGAACGGTCCGCCCGGCGCAGCAGGCGCAGGAACTTATCCGGCGACACCTCCGCGGTGGACGCCAGGGTGAGCTGTTGGGCGGCGCCTTCGGTGAGGGGCGAATCCCGGGGCGCGTCGATAAAGACCCCGGCGGCAAACTCATAGGCGTGGAGGGCGTGGGTGTCGACCACCAAGAGGGGCGCGGTGGTGAGGTCGCCCGGGGTCAGGTGCCGCAATATCCGGGTGACCGGTTCCGGGACGCGGTGAATCAAGGCCGCCCGGCAGAACCGGACCGCCTCGGCCAACTGCTGGCGCCGGAGGCTCAGGAGATCGGCTATCTCCCGGCGCCGGCGCCCGAATTGGGCCCAGAGGAGTTCGGTGTGGGGCGACCGGGGCCCCAGAGAGGAGCCGTGCCCATACCGGTCCCGGTATTTATATAAATATTCCCTGCCCTTGACCTTCTTCCAGTGCATGCCGCCCTTGAGGGGCCGGCCGGTCTGCACGGCCTCGAGATAGGCCTGGTAGGCCTCTGCGGCCCGGTCCAGGGTTCGCTGCTGATTGACCTGAAATTCCCGGAAAGAATATTCGCCTGCCATCGTTATCCTTCTTTATATTAATATTAATTATATGAAGGATAATTTTGTGAGTCAAATGAAAAATAATTGCCAAGGCGTATTGAATTTGCGATAAAGAATAATCAAGTTAGTTCAGTTAGCTATTTTTTATCAAGGAGAGTGCCGCCATGAGACCCAGCACCGAAATCGATACCTTGCGCCAGCAGCTCCCCTACCACCGGCTGCGGCAGGTCAGGAAGGGCAAAGTCCTGCCCATCGACTGGCCCACCGAATGGGAGCGCTTCGACGCCAACGAACTCTTTGCCTTCGATATGGCCACCATCCCCCCAACCTTGCTGGAGAATATGCGCAAACGGCAGGAGGTTTTGATGGATGGCAATCAGGCGGCCATTTCGGTGCTGACCCGCCTGGTGGACGGTCTCTGCGGCTACCCCATCACCCCTTCCACCCCCATTGCCGAAACCTTCGCCCGGGTGGCGGCCAACGGCCATAAGAACCTCTTCGGCAACGAGCTCATGTATTTCCAGCCCTCGGACGAACTCTCGGCTATCGCCGCGGTGGAGGCCATGGCCTGCCAGGGCGGGCGCTATGCCGACAACACCTCCTCCCAGGGCCTGCTCCTCAAGACCAAGAACCTCTTTTCCGTAGCGGGCAAGCGCTTGCCGGTAGTGATGACGGTCATGGCCCGGGAGGTCAACAAGGGCTCTTTGAGCATCCACTGCGGGCACACTGATTTCTACGCGGTGCGCAATGCCGGTTGGGCCCAGTTGATGGCTGAGGACAACCAGGAACTGCATGAGTTGTTGCCCGTGGCCTTCAAGGTGAGCGAACTCAAGCAGGTGATGTTGCCCACCATGGTCATCGGCGACGGCTTCATCAAGAGCCACGCCATCGAGAACATCAAAGAACTCTCCGACGCCTTCCTGGAGTATTACGTCGGGCCGCCCAACCGGATGTATCAACCCAATTTCGAGCACGGCACCCTCACCGGCACCTTCACCGACACGGACCTGACCATGGAAGGCCAGGTGGCCCAGGACCTGGCGTACCGCTTCTTCAAGCGGGGCTTCGTGATTGCCATGAACAATATGAACCGCATCCTGGGCACAAACCTCAAGGTGGTGGACTGCTACCGCACCGAAGACGCCGACATGGTTGTGGTCATCCTGGGCTCCGCCGCCGGCGTGATCAAGGACGTGGTGGATTATTACCGGGATGTGAAGGGCTACAAGATCGGGGTGGTGCGCCCGGTGTTGTTCAACCCGCCCTGCTACGAAGAACTGGCCTACGGCATGCGCAAGGCCAAGGTGATCTCCGTCCTGGAGCGGGCCGGCACCACCCACAACCAACTCCTCCTGGCAGACGTTCAGGCCTCTCTGCAAATCTCCATCCGGGCCGGCCGGGAAGGGAAAAAACAGCACCGCATCTATGGCCGCGAGGACATGCCCACCCTGTTCCATGGGGTCTACGGCCTGGGCAGCAAGGACTTCAACAAGTATGACGCCGCCGCGGTAGTGGAGAATATGCTCTCTTTTTACGAAAAGAAGCGGCGCTTCCAGCGGGATTTTTACGTCGGGATCGAAGGCCCCATGACCCTTCGGCCCACCCCCCTGCCCGGCTACCTGGAGCGGGAATTGGGCATGACCTTCATCGGCGTGGGCGCCGAAGGCGTTAAGACGGCCCTGGAGTCCGCGGCCCTCGTCTATGCCCAGGACATCGGCACCGGCAAGAAATACATCCAGTCCGGGGCCCGCTACGGCGCCGCCCGCAAAGGCGCTCCGGTGTTCATGAACCTGCGCATCTCCTCTCAGCCCATCCGTAACAGTTCGGAATTGACCGAACGGGACGTCCTGGCCTTCTTCAATGAGAAGTTCCTCTCGGACCAGATTCTTAAGGAGTATGTGGGCGGTCTGAAAGAAAACGGCCTGCTGGTGATCAACTCTTCCAAGAGCTGCTATGATATCATGGCCACTTTTTCGCCCCAGGTGCAGTCCCTGATCAAGTACCGGCAGATCAAGCTCATGACCATCGACGGCACCCGGGCGGCCCTCCAACACCTGAACCGGAACCTCCCCGGGGCTGCCTTCCTGGGCCTGATCAATCGGGAGATGGGCATCATCCCCGAGCGGGAATTCGAGCAGCGCTTTAAGAAAATCCTGGAAAAGAAACTGGGCACCAAGAAACGGGAAATGCTGGAATCCAACGTCTCCCTCCTCAAGTACGGGGCCGAGCAGGCCTCCGGCCACGTCAGCGACAAGGCTCCCGGGGCCCTGGCCCTGGACCCCACCGCCCCGGTATATACCCCACCGCTGCCGGAGAACTTCGGCCAGGGCAAGGGGACCGCAGGGCTGCCGGTGCTCCTGAGCGACAAAGACCAGATGGGCATCATTAAACCGGTGAACCTGACGGAGAACTACCAGGAGGTCTTCTACGAGAATATGGTGAAACCCATCCTGGATGGCAAGAAAGTCCCCTGGGACCACTTTCTGCCCATCGTGCCGGCGGGCACCAGCCGCTACCGGGATGTGAGCTACATCGGCGCTCAGTTGCCGGTCTATGACCCTTCTAAGTGCATCGCCTGCGGGATTTGCACCGCCTCGTGCCCCGATTCGGCCCTCATCTCCACGGTCACTGACCGGCCGGTAGACGAAGCGGCCCGGCACTTCAAGAAGTTTAAGAATCCGCCCAAGGGCATCCCCTGGGAGCGCTTCGCCTTGAACATCAACGCCGACCCGGCCGCCTGCAAGGGCTGCGGGGTGTGCGCCCAGGTGTGCCCCACCGACGCCTTGAAAATGGCGGACAAAACCGCGGTTAAAGACGAGGATTTTCTGCCCGCGGCCTGCCGGGCTTGGGACAACACGGTCAACTTGGCCCCGTTCGTGGATAAGCTCTCCCTCAATCACCAGGTGCTCTTCGTCTATTCCAAGCTCTACCCCGGCAAGCACACCCTGTGCCCGGGTTGCTCCGAGGGGGTTATCAACCTGCTGACCTTCTATGCGGCGGAGTCCCTGCGCAACAACCCCCAGGGCATTGCCACCTTTTACCAGGGCCTGAAAATCCTGTCGGAAAAGAACAAGCGGGCCATCGAGCACATGCTGGACTTCGGCTTCAACATTTATTCCATCAACGCCACCGGCTGCGACCAGGTCTCGGAACTGGTGAACCCTTTCAATACCCGGATGTACCCCTCGGGCCACTACGGTTTCGGCACCGCCTCCGCCGCCGCCCTGGGGGCCAAATTCAGCCTGGACCAGGCCTACCAGAACCGCTATAACAGCGTCCTCACCAAGATTATCGTCTTTGCCGGGGACGGCGCCATCTACGACATCGGCAACGGTCCTTTCAACCACGCCCTGGGCGAGAACTTCGACATCACCTGGGTGATTTTCAACAACGAAGGCTACATGAACACCGGGATGCAGAAGTCCGGGGCCACCCGCTTCGGGACCGACCGCTCTACCTCCCCCATCGGCCGGAAATACGCCGGCAAGACCACCTTGCATCGCCGGATCATCAGCCAGGCCATGGCCATTTCTCACGTCTATGCGGCCAAGCTCACTATCGACAACCCCTTCTACGCCATCAAGATCCTCAAGGAAGCCATCGCCTACAACGGCCCCTCCCTGGTGGAGTTCTTCTCCGCCTGCCCCACGGGCCATGTGACCAACGACTGGGCCGGGCCGATGATCTCCCGGATGATGGTGGAGTCCCGGAAATGGCAGGTGGCGGTGCGGCGGCCCTTCCAGCGCATCGACATCTCGGGCAATCCGGCCCCGGACCTGATCTATCCCCTGGAGGGCAAGTCCTTCAAGCGGGGCATCAAGCGGGACGCCGCCACCTTCTATGACGTGGTGTCCATGCTGGGCCAGTACAACCAGCACATCAAGACGGTAAAGGGCGGCGACATACCCGAGATCGTCCGGATCAACGAAACCGTCAGCCTCTTCCGCTGGCTCCGGAACCAGTACATGGCGGGCTACCGGGACACCATGCCCTCGGAAGAGGAAGTGGAGAAGATCGTGGAAGAGCGGTACCGGTTGTAAAATCAGCCGGCTCAAGATACCTTTAGGGGTCAGGGATTCTCCCTGGCCCCTATTTTTTTAGGCGGTGGCTTATAGCGTTTGCCATAAATTCCTCCGTTTGGAGGTTCTCAAATCCCCCTAAATCCCCCTTTGTCAAAGGGGGACTTTAACAGCAATTCCTTGCAGTTACCCCCTTTTTTAAAGGGGGGTAGGGGGGATTATAAGGAGTCCCGTATCGGAAAAAACTTTTGGCAAACGCTATGGTTATCATATGAATGAATTGGACATCGAATACCGCGTGAGCGCCCGGCGCCGGAGCATCGGGATCATGGTAACCACCGAAGGCAAGGTGGTGGTTACCCTGCCCCGGGGCGCCACCCAAGACAGCCTCGCCCGGGCCTTGGAGAAGCACCGGGCCTGGATCGAGGCCAAAGTGGCGGAGAGGCAGGCGGCCTGGGGGCACCTCAAGGCCGGAGAAGCCTACCTCCTGGGGGAGGCCTTCCGGCTGACGGTGCTTAAGGGGGCAACAGGGGCCGTAAATCTGCATGGCAAAGAGATTCGCGTCCCGCTGCCGGCCGGGGCCGATCTCTGGTCCCGGTTGGTCGGCTGGTACGCCGAGCGGGCTTTTGGGCTGCTCCATGAACGGGTGCGCCATTTTGCGGTAATCATGGGGCTTACGCCCGGCCCGGTGGAACTTAAAGAATGGCGGCGGCGCTGGGGCGAATGCCACCCCGACGGTACACTTAAGTTCAACTGGCGCCTCATCCTGTGCCCGCCGGCGGTCATCGACTATGTGGTGGTGCATGAACTGGCGCACCTTAAGGTTGCCGGGCACAACCCCCGCTTCTGGGGCCAGGTGGGCAAGGTAATGCCGGACTACGCCGCCCGGCGCCGCTGGCTGAACCGGGAGGGCAGCCCGTTTCTGCTGTGGCGGGCGGTTGCTCAGGGGACTTCGGGCCAGCCGTAAATCATGAAAAGTACAGTGGGGCGGGCGTCCCCGGCCGCCACCAGCCAGCCAAGAGGTGCGTAGGACGCACACTACGGGAACATTTCAGAGGTTTATAGCATTTGCCAAAAGTTTTTTCCGATCCTTGGTATCCACAAATCCCCCCTAACACTACTGTGTCATAAATAGCTCTCATCGGTTGTTGCTCCGATGACAGCAAGGACACCGAGACAGATGGTTTGACAAAATGATCATGAGTTCCCGTTTTATGGTGGCGATGGAATATTCACTATGTCGCTCCGGCCTGGGGGGAGGATACCCTCGGGTGCCAACCTGCGGGTACTTGAGGTAGCGTAAAGCTTGGCCGGAGGGGGGGGCCGGAGGGGGGAAAAGAACTGCGCTCGGCCACCAGGAAGCCGTAGGCGGCAATACACAGGGTGGCATGATGGTGGAATCCCCGCCAGCCTCGGCCCTCAAAATGACCCAGGCCGATTTCTTGTTTGAGTTCTTGGTAGTCCCGTTCAATGCGCCACCGAAGCTTGGCCGTAGCTACCAACTCTCCAAGCGTAACGGCTGCATCAAGGTTGGAGAGCCAATATTTTGTGGGTTCCGATTCCCCCTCGGGCCATTCGATCAGCAGCCATTCTTCCGGGGGGCGGTCGGTGCGCCAATAATAATGATGCCCTTCGCGGACGCGCACGGCGGCGAATCGAGAGGAGAGCACCTTGTTGACGCCCTCCCTCCAGGCGATGGTCTGATATGCGTTATCTGGCAAATCCTGAGCTGCTTTTAAAACCTTCACCGGAGTGTGCTGCGGACTGCGACGCGGCAACTTCGGCGGTCGACCACAGCCCGAATACTCCGGTGGAGGCAATGGTTCCGTGCCCGGTGTCCACACCTTGGTGCTCTTTTGAATGCCGAGCCCATAGGAGAGGTTCAAGCCGCGTACTCCCCGGCGAAATTCACTGTCGTTACCGTAGCCCGCATCGGCGAGCACCACTCCCCTGGGCGTATCCGTCTTGGTCAAGGTGCGCAATTGCTCCAAGGCGATCTCGGGTTTGGTTTGGAATCCAACCTCATCCGGAATTCCCACCCGGGCCCGGCGTTGGCGATCCACGACCCATTCTTGGGGTAGATAAAGCCGATATGCCACCGGCAGGCTGGCCTGGAGGGTGGTTACAGAGACAGACACAGCACACTGGCAATTGTCCTGTTTCCCCAGTTGTCCGCAATACTGTCGGGCCACCCCGGCGGAATGCTTACCCTTTTTGGGGAATCCGGTGTCATCGACGATCCATGCCAAGATTGGCCCCTGACTCTGCATCTTCGGCAGAGCGTAATCCCGAACTGCCCGCATCACTGCGTCATCACTCCAAGATGCCTTGGCCACAAAATGATGCAGGGATTGGTGTTTGGCACTCACTCGGCCCGGAGCAAGTTGTGCCGCCATGGGTTCGACACTTTTACGGTCAACCGGCAACAACAGGCCCGTGCAATACGCCTGAAAAGGTTCCACCCGGTCTGCATGACCCAACGCGGTGGACAGCTTTTCCGCATACGCACGAAACCTGGCCTCGATATTGGCTAAGGGTGCATTTTTCATGCACCCAGCATAGGCATAGTTTGCCGTGTTTTGCAAGCCTTTTATGACACAGTAGTACTAATAGATGATGAAAAATTAGAGGAGGAAATCTTCATGTCTCCGAAAGTCGCTTTCCCCAAGAAAGAACTGAACAAATGGCTTAAGGCGCATAAGACCTGGGACCACGACGACTGGCTAAAGCTCCTCGAGGACCTCAAGGCCAAAGGTTTTGATAACCTCGTCGGCGATCAGGCAGGTCAAGATTCGGTTGGATTGTATCTGGAAACCAACCGGAAGTGAGAAATCCATAAGCAGCGGCTGAGAGCGGGGGATCTTAACGGCTTCCCTCTATGGCAGCAACCGCGGCGGCCAGATTGCCCAGAGCTAATATTCGGGTTTTCCATTCGTTCTTGGTGCATCCAAATCTTACTGCGGCTGAAGGGATGAATGATTATGCCCGACTCTGAAGACCAGACGGTTTTGGATAGGTATCTGAATATAAAGTTAGCGGTGGTGGAGGTACCCAACGGGGAAAGCCAGGAAGAAGCTTGGCGCCGCCATCTGGCCGATCATCCGGAGGACGCCTCGGTCCACATCAAGATCTTCAATTACCATAACTCACGTCCCCGCAAATCATGACCATCTGGTTAGATACTCTGTGTGGGGCGCATTAGCCCAGGGTGTAATTCCCTCCAATTTAGGTATTCTCGGGAGGGAAGGCGGCACTAACCCGAGATAAACGGAAGAAGTTATGAAAGTTTTGGTATCAGCCTTCCTCGTGATAGCCCTGCTGTTTGGGCCGGCTGCTTGCACCGATGTTGAAACCCGGGAACAAAGGTTTGCCAACACGGAGAAAAAGGCAGCCGGGGGAAACGTGCAGGCCCAATATACCCTTGGACTTATGTACGAACAGGGATACGGCGTCACCCAGGATAAAAGCCGGGCTGTTTTGTGTTACAGGAAGGCGGCAGAGGAAGGGCATGTTCAGGCCCAATATCGCCTCAGTTATCTGTATAGCCATGGCCAGGGGGTGCCGAGAGATCTGCAGCGGGCCGCCGAGTGCTATGAAAAAGCCGCGGAACCGGGAGACCCCGAAGCTCAGGCAGCCTTCGGGAACATATCTTTCTCAGGCGAAAGCGTCCATAGGCTGGCCAAATAATAGCCTCGGGAGAAGCATGAGGAATGATTTTGAAATTTAATGCAAACCTTCAGCAATTTTGTGCGGCGGTCATTAACTATCTGAGGAACCAATGGCTTCGATGGTCCGGGATTTTGCTGGCCTTGGCGCTGGCCGGGGTTTCGGTCTCCTATACGCTTGCACACTTGGAAATCGATACAGACCGCAAAAACCTGATCTCTGCCAATAGGGACCTTATCCTGCTCACTGACCGGATTGATAAAGCATTCGGCGGTCGCGACGGTATGGTAGTGGTAGTGCAAAATGTGGGGCGCCAGCAAAGCATAAAATTTACCGAAGCCCTGGTTGCCGAGTTACGCCGTTATCCGGAGCAATTTCCTGAAATTTTCTATCGCCTGGACCCGGACAGCCTAAAGCACTGGGCCCTCCTTTATCCAGAGATCGCCGATTTAAGAAAACTCAGGGACAATCTCCTGGATCAGCGTGATCTAATCAGCCGGCTGGCTGACAGTCCCAGTCTGGTCAACTTCTATACGCAGATCAACGAGCAGATGGCTCGCCTGATGATCAAAGCTGCATTTACCGATTTCCTTGAGGAGAAGCCGCACCAGGAGCTGCCTGACATTTCCCTGCTCAATAACAGCCTTAAACAACTCTTGTTGAGCCTCAAAGAAGGCTGGCCGTTTGTCTCTCCGTTTAAAAGTCTCTTTCCGGGAGCCATCAGCGATTTAAGTGAAGAAGGCTATTTTTTCACAGACAACGATAAATTTCTTGGGATTATGGTGACTCCGAAGCCCGGAAATTTTTCAGAGACCGCCGAAACTTTGGGACTGCTGCGAACATTGGTGCATCAGGTGCAAACGCAGTTTCCTGGCTTAGAGGTCGGTGTAACCGGGCCCGATGCTTTGCAAGCCGACGAAATGCAAAGTTCCATGAACTCCATCACCCTGGCCACCTGGCTCTCTCTGCTGGGCCAGTTCGGTCTGCTCGTCGTCTTTTTCCGGGGGCTGCGGCGGCCTTTGGTGGAAGTGGTCATCCTGATAATCGCGGTCTGCTGGACCTTCGGCTTGGCCACCTTAATGGTGGGCCATCTGAATATCCTGTCAGTGATCTTCGCCCCGTTGATTTTGGGGCTGGGCATAGATTATGGCGTTCATTGGCTATGCCGGCTGGACGAGGAAGATGCCGCCTATGAACAAACTTCAACTCTGATGGCCTTAAATGGCGGTGTGCTTAGGAGTCTGCCGGGGATAATTTATGCCGGCCTGGCTGCGGTGTTTTCTTTCCTGCCCCTGGCTTTCGTGAATTTTAAGGGTCTGGCGGAATTGGGCCTCATACTCGCTATCGGGATTTTCGTCATGCTGTTTGCCACAA
>Ga0351888_1210_pt1 | contig 19995 bp, 15 predicted proteins | sample TotcelFGM3001M13_FD_206770 | JGI IMG/M metagenome (GOLD analysis project Ga0351888, IMG submission 206770) | Enriched cells from coal bed in the Powder River Basin, Montana, United States - Total cells FGM rep3 HSBNCT.FGM.300.1.M13 ... | reverse complement strand
ACCCAGGAGACCGTATACCCCGGAGCGGATATCGATCAGGATCAGGTCCGGAGGATAATGTTCCAAAAAATTCCGCCAGTCCTTCCGGGCCATGAGAAAGTCAAAATATTCCGTATGCACACTTTCGGGATAAACCGTCTCGTAACGTCCGTCAATCGCCACCAGGCATCGAGGATATAATCTCCAGAGACAGTATTCACCCCAGGTGAAATCAACCAACAACTTTCCGGCGAGATGGCGCTGCTCGATGAAATCAATGGCCCCCACCGGGTAATACGGTTCGGTTTGGCCCACCGGGCTCGGTGCGGACGGAACTTCCAGTTGAAGCGGATTCCGGCTGGCAAACTTGTAGGCGAAAAAGCCTATAAGCACGATTACCACCAGGACGGGGACTTTCCCACCCAGGCGCTGTATCCGGGCCATGGCCCCAAGGCGGGGGCTTAGGGTCTGGAAATATTTGGTGAGCAAGACGGGCAGATAAGCCCCGAAGGCCAGCACGAAAAAGATCCAATGCCGGCTGTGCCTCATCCCCAAGTAACCGGTGCACAGGAGCACCAGGATCGGGGTGATTTCCCGCCAGCGGGCCCACCAGGCCAGAATGACCGCCGCGGCAATCAAGTTCAGGAAGAAGATAAATCTCTCACCGCTCAAAAAGCCTTGCTGATACCCTGCCCATAACGAGACCCATTCGGTGATTTCCGGACGCGGCATGGTCACCGCCTGGACCAGGTAACTCCAGTAGGCCAAACCATATGGGTTGAGCAACGTGACTAGCACCGCCAGCAGGAAGACCCGGAGATAAGGCCGAAAAGGACGTCGGGACAAAGCTTCCCCCAGGGCGTATAAGAAAACCAGCCCCAGGCCGGCGATAAAACCGCCGTGCAGGTTGCACCACACAATCTGGATCGGCCCCAGGAGCCATAACCCCCGCCACTGTCCCGACAGCCTGGCGTTCTCCAGCAGGTAGAGCCAGAAGGCAAAGAAGAAGTAGGTGAAAACCTGGGCCCGGACCGGACTGTAGCCGACCGAAATTCCCAGGATGACAAAAAATAAGATCAGGGCCGTGGGCAGAGGATCGGCGCCGCGCCGCCGCGCCGTAAGGTAAACCGTCCCCACGGTGGCCAGGCCCAAGGCATATTTGAGCACTTGCAGACCTGAGGCCCCCAAAGTCAGGTAGACGGGGTAAAAGACCACCCCGGTAAGCCACTCATGGTAGACCCAGGGTTTGAGAGTGGGTACATAAGCAAAGACATCTATATACGGAAATTGTCCCCGACCCCAGAACAGCCGGCCAAAGGCCAGATAACCCCAAAGATCAGGGTCCGCCGTGGTGGTGCTCAAGCAATACAGACTTACGGTTATCAGTAGGAGGAATGTAGCGGCCTTAAGGTCCAGGAGGGGGTGCTTCCGGTGGTCCATTTCCATGCGGCTGTCCCGGATGAGATTCAGGGCAATCTTGGCTATCGGGCTGCCGGGCGAGGTAACGCAGCTTAATTTTTGTCGCCGCCCCGGGGGCGCGGAGGCGGCAGGCCGCTACCTCTCTCTACCCCGCATTGAAACCGGAATCAAGAATTTTGCCCCGGAGGAGAAGACCGGCCGGTTAAGATCAGGTGACCAGAGACGAGGGAGAACGCCCTTCCTGATATTTGTCTCGAATGGCCGTAATGACATCGTAAATGGCCAGGAAGGCGTCCACCACCTGCGGATCGAACCGCTTCCCTGACTGATTCTTAATATAACCCAGGGTCGTGATCTCGGACCAGGCGCCTTTATAGACTCTTTGGGACACCAGGGCATCGTAGACGTCAGCCAGGGCCACGATGCGAGCGGCAAGGGGAATTTCCTCCCCCTGTTTCCCCTGCCCCAAACGGGGATGGTCCTGGTAGATATCCTCGATTTTCCCTGGATATCCCGTCCCATCCCATTTCTCATGATGATTCAGGGCGATTTCCGCCGACAGGACATCCAGGTCGGATTCCTGATTCCGGAACAAACGGGCCCCATGAATCGTGTGGTACTGCATGATCCGGAATTCTTCGGCATTAAGCCTGTCGGGTTTTTGCAAGATGCGGTCAGGGATAGCCATTTTCCCCAGATCGTGCAGCATGGCGGCAATTCTCAGCGAATCTTTTTTCTGTTTGATCTCGTCGTCGGAAATACCCTGCTTTAGGGACCACTGATGGTAAACCTCTGCGGCATAGGCGCCGACCCGGTTGGCGTGCAGCCCCGTTTCCTTGGGGTCCCGTAGTTCGCACATCCGGATCATTCTCATGATGATTTCTCGGGTCAATATGGCGCGTTCAATCGCGGCGGCGGCGTTATTGGCAAAGTGCTTGAGCAACAGCAGGTCTCCAGGGGTAAAGGTTGAGGGTTGCTGAGCTTCGTTCAAGGGATTGATAATCTGCATCACCCCTACCGTTTTGTTGCTGCTGGTCACGAGCGGCGCCGCCAGGATTGAATGCGTCCGATAACCCGACAGGCGATCAAAGGAGTTATTAAAGGTGAAAGGCATCCCGGGCGCCAGGTGATAAGCGTCGTCAAGCAGCAGGGGCTTCCCGGTCGAGGCCACGTACCCGGCCAGGGAATGGTTATCAATCGCCAGGGGGTGGCTCGCATAGAGATAGCGGTTGACCTCGGCGGCGCCAAACAGGGTATCGTTGTGGATGTAGCTGAAATTGAGGACATTATTTTCGATGAGATAAATGGAGCCGGCGTCGGCCCGGGTCAACCGGCGGGCCTGGAGGAGCACCTCAGCCAATAGAGCGTGCACATCTTTGATCTGAGCCAGCTTTTCCATAACCTGTAATATTTGGGTGCGGTTATCCGTATCGTTATGAACGTCCTTGCTCCCTGAGTTACCTCTTTGAGAGGGCGAATTCAAGGTCATCTTCGACTCCCGGGAGTCTTTGCCAGGCTCCGGTCAGGACATTTCAGGGCTGGCGTCAGGCGCTGTCCTGATAGGCTTGAGGAGATAATATGAATTATCGGCTAATATCCACCGGAGCTCCAGTTTGTTCCTCCACGGCCTTAAGAAAGCGGTTCCAGTCGATCCGCCCGGCCAGGTTCCGCTCCTGCAATCGCTTCATGGCGTACTGGAGCATATCCGGGATCTTAAAATAGATATCCTCATGCACTTCAATATAGGAGCGCCCCTTCAGGAAGCCGATTTTTACCGGCTCATAGATGATATCCACCGTTGTGCCCACCGGGGTCATATCAAAGAGCTTGACGATGTCCTCGGGGTAGTGCCGGATGCAGCCGTGGCTCACCAGGCGACCCACTCCCATGGGGGCGTGGGTACCGTGGAGGCCATAGTGCGACAGGCCCATCCAGCGGTTGCCCACGGGACAGTCTTCCCCCGGGGGCATATATGACATGCCGTATTTGGCTTGGAGACCCTTGGGGATACGCCAGCCGGGATCGACCGCCTTGTTCTGCACCCGGAACCGCTTGCCGATGGGGGTCTTATATTCAAACACCCCGATGCCGATGGGGTAGGTCCAGACTTCGTGCTTATCCGGGAAAAACCGGTAGCCTCGGAGTTCGGCCACATTAATCAGATAGCCGGCGGACCCGGGATTTGGCGGTATGATCCACTGGGTGGGAATGACGATATCGGTTTCCCAGGGCAGGTAAAAATGATCCAGGGAGCGCTGGAACCGGGCCAGTTCCCAAAACCCCAGGTCATAGTCCCGGGCAATCTTGTAGAGATTTTCATAGCGCACAATATGGTGCGTCTGGGGCTGGCCCACCACGGTGACCGCGGCCGCGTCCCCGCCCGGGCTCACCGGGGAGCGGTAGGTGAACGGCCCGGCCGCGACGGCGGGGTTTCCGGCCATGATCAGCCATCCCAGCAGCAAAAAGGCAAAAAATCTTCCCATCCTTGGCATTATAGACATTTTATCGAAAACAGTGGGGTAAACCAAGAAAAAATGGCCGTCCGGCGGGGTCAGGTCACCGGCCCTGGAAGTTATTTTATACACAATCAAGAAACTATGAAACTTCCTGTCATTCTGAACGCAGCGTTGGGGAGTGAAGAATCTCCACGGCATAAGCGGGAGATTCTTCGCTGCACTTTAGAATAATAAAAAATAGTCTTTTGATTGATCATTGAGACCTCTGCGATATTCTCTATCTTTTCTCAAACAGTAGCGTAGGCGCCCTCGCCTGCGCCTAAATAGAGTATGGACAGCCGAGGGCGTATCCTACATGGGACTTTCGCAGAGGTCTCTCATTGATACCAAACCCGGTTATCGAGGACATTTCGGACCAACCGCAGAAGCTTATGAGGAAAATCACCCCCCATTTTTCAAAGGGGGGATAGGGGGGATTTGTATGATTCCGCCGCCGGAAAATACTTTTGAGCTTCTTGAAAAATGTCTTCTCACCTAGATTCCATCAATCTATCCCAGGGAACCTGGTGGCACAGGCTTTCCAGCCTGTGCTGATAAAGGATTAATTTTGAAGGATATCACCTTAATATTCTTTCATAAAGAGCATCTTGGAAAACTGAGGTCATTAATACTGCACGATCAACACGCTTTTGCACAGGCTGGAAAGCCTGTCCCACCAGCCTAAGATGAATTTTGCAAGTGCCTCTTTTGGCATTCGATAGAGATCCCACTGGCGCAACTAATCAGGGAACCGACCTCCGACCCTGGGCCTTATCCACCTGCTCTTTGATCCAGGCATAAGTGAGGCGCAAGCCGTGCTCCAGGGACAGGGTGGGCTTCCAGCCAAGTTTTTCGGCGATGAGGCGATTATCGGAATTCCGGCCGCGCACCCCCAGGGGCCCGGGAATATGCTTTTTGCCTAATTGTTTGCCGGCAATGCCCATGATCATATCGGCCAGGCGATTGATGGCCACCATCTCCTCGGAGCCGATATTAAAGGGGCCGGTAAGAGCGGAACGGGTCAGCCGCAGAGTGCCTTCCAAACATTCGTCGATATAGAGAAATGACCGGGTCTGTTTGCCGTCCCCCCAGATTTCCATCTCACCGCCGTCCAGCGCCGTCGCCACCTTGCGGCGCAGGGGCGCCGGCGCCGGTGCCCGTCCCGCCTGCCAGGTCCCTTCCGGGCCGAAGATATTATGGTAGCGGGCGATCCTCACTTCCATGCCGTAGTTGCGGTGAAAAGAGAGGTAGAGCCGCTCGCTGAACAATTTTTCCCAGCCGTATTCACTGTCCGGCGCCGCAGGATAGGCGCTGTCTTCGGAACATTTGGGGTTGTCCGGGTCCTCCTGGTTGTAGGCCGGATAAATGCAGGCTGAGGAAGAGTAGAATATTTTCTTAACATTGCGCCGGTGGCAGGCCTCCAACATATTCAGGTTGATCAATCCGGAGTTGTGCATGATATCGGCATCGAAATCACCGGAAAAGACATACCCGGCCCCCCCCATATCAGCAGCTAACTGATAGATTTCGTCAAACCTCCGGTCGACTACCTGGCGGCAGAGATAAGGGTCCCGCAAGTCCCCGATGACGAAATCGTCCGCGGCCGTTTCCCCGAATTCCGGGAATTTGAGATCTACGCCTCGAACCCAGAAACCCTCCTGCCGCAGCCGCTTCACCAAATGGCTGCCGATAAACCCGCCTGCTCCACATACAAGCGCTATCTTAGTCATCAAAGCACCTCATGATCCCGGGGTTTTTCCATTGTTATTTAGGGTTAAATATTTATCATAATTCTGCGGGGCGATTTCTTCTCCTGACCAGCCCTGTACAAGATCACTTCTCCCGCCACACCACCACCAGGCCCAGACAGAGCCAGAAGGCTTCCCGGATACGCCGGAGGATGCTGAAGGCCGCGCCTAGATCGAACCCCAACTTGAAGCCCAGGGCCAGGAGAATGTTGCCGCCCTCCTGGATCCCCATGGCCGCGGGGATGAAAAACCCCAGGGCCGTGAAGAGCATGGCCAGGGCATCCAGGCAGACGGCCATGCCCCAGCTGATGGGGTGGCCCAGGAGCCAGAACATCAGATAGACCTCCACCGCATGGAGCATCCAGCTGAAGAAAAACAGGGTAAAGGCCAGCAGGGCCCGGTACGGATATTGCCGGTAAAACTGGGACATGGCCGTGTCCAGATCCCCTAGAAAGCCCTCATGATCCCTTAGAAAGTGGGGCAGCCAGCCGCGCCGGGAGAGGAAGCGGAAGCTGTTTCCGAAGGGTTCCCGCCCCTGCACGATGACGAAAATAATGCCGGCAGCCGCCAGACCCAGGGCCGCCAGGCATAAGAGCAGCATATGCTTGGCCGCCTCCGGCAAATAGATGGGGGCCAGGGCCAGCCCGACAAAGATATACAAGACCAGGCTGAGGACCAGGATGCCCTTCATGATCACCACCGAGGCGCTGGCCACCTCCAGAGGCACGCCGTCGGTGCGGAGGCGGGAGGCCTTGAAGGGCTCGCCCCCCAGGCTGGCGGTGGGAGTAAGCTGGTTCAGAGCCTCCCCCCCGAGACGCAGCCAGAAGAGCCGGGCCACCGTGGTCTTGGCCGGCGTGTCCACCAGGATATACTTCCAGGACCAGGCCTCCAGCCAGTTGACCACCCCATAAGGCAGCAGGAGCAGCGGCCAGTACCATCCCACCTGCCGGAGATATTGTCCCAGGGTATCCCACCCCACCTCGTTGAGAATCCAGACGAAGAAAACCGAGGCGATGAGCAGCAGAATGAGATTGACGAGGCGCAACAGTATATCCTTATCGCTCTGGGGCGTGGGAGATCATCAGCCGGACAAATGCCCCTTATCCGATGCATGATAACAGAATGCGGCGGATCAAGGAAGGGTTTCCGGGCTCGGCTATTCTTCCGGCGCCACGGCAGGCTTGGGAGTGTGGCGCATGAGAAAGACCAGGGGCAGCAGGCAGAGAAAAACGATGGTAAAGAACCAGTAATCGTCACAGAAGGCCAGCATTCTGGCCTGGCGCTGCACTTCCTGATAGAGCCCGGCCATGGCCTCGGGGGAACTCCACCACTGCCAGTTGGTCCCCAAATCCGGCAGGGCTTGGGACAGGCGCTGCTGCCAGTCGTTAAAGGGCTGGGACAGGGGGGTGAGGTGCTCCACCAGGCGACCCTGATGGAACTGGCTCCGCCGGGCCAGGAGGGTGGTGGCCGTGGCGATGCCGAAGGACCCTCCCAGGTTGCGCATCAGGTTGAAGATGCCGGTGGCGTTGCCCATTTTCTCCTGGGAGATGCGGGACATGGTGAGGGTGGTGAGGGAGACGAAGGTGGCCCCCAGGCCGAACCCCTGGATGAACCGGGGCCACCAGGCGTGATAATAATCGATGGTGGTGGTGTAGCCGCTCATGAGATACACCGCATAGGCGTTGATCAACAGGCCCACGAAGACGATTTTGCGGCTGTCCATTACCATAGTGAGCCGGCCCACGATCGGCATGATTAGCAGGGAGCCGATGCCGCCGAAGGCCAGGGCCCAGCCCGACAGGGTGGCGTCATAGCCCATGAGGGTCTGGAGGAACAAGGGCAGGAGCATGATGCTGCCGTAGAGGACAAACCCGAAAAAAAACATGATGGTCACCCCGGCGGCGTAGTTCCGCTCCTTGAACAGCCGGAGTTCCACCACCGGGTGCCGGGTTTTGAGCTCATGATAGATCAGGACGCCCAGGGCCACCACCGCGATGATGGCCAGGCGGGTGATGAAGTCGGAAGAGAACCAATCGTCCCGCTCCCCTTTGTCCAGCACCACCTGAAGGGCTCCCAGGCCAACCACCAGGAGCCCCAGCCCCCAGTAGTCGATGCTGCCGGCCCGCTGGCGCCGGATGTAATCCGGGTCAAAAATGAACAGATAGGTGAGAATCAACGACAACAGACCGATGGGCAGGTTGATGTAGAAGGCCCAGCGCCAGGTGAGGTTGTCGGTAACCCAGCCCCCCATGACCGGCCCCACAATGGGGGCGATGATTACCCCGATGCCCCAGATGGCCATGGCCATGCCCCGCTCGGCCACCGGGAAGGTTTCCAGCAAAATGGCCTGGGAGATGGGCTGAAGCGCCCCGCCGCCGACGCCCTGGATGATGCGGAAGACGATGAGCATCCCCAGGCTGGTAGCCATGCCGCACAACATGGAACTGACGGTGAACAGGGCGATGCAGAGAATCAGAAAACGTTTGCGGCCGAACAGGGCCGACAGCCAGCCGGTGATGGGCAGGATTATGGCGTTTGAGACCAGGTAGGCTGTGAGAATCCAGGTGGTTTCGTCTTCGGAGGAGGCCAGGCTACCGGCGATATGGGGCAGGGCTACGTTGACCACCGTGGTGTCGACGATCTCCATGAAGGTGCCGGCCATCACCGCGAAGGTGACCAGCCATTTGTTGACCGCCACCGGGGAGCCGTTATTAGAAGTGGTCATTTTGGGCCAACCATCTGATCAATCCGAGCAATAGAGCGTTTGCCAAAAATTCCTTCCGTTTGAAGGTCCTTAAATCTCCCTAAAGTCCCCTTTGTTCAAAGGGGGACTTTAACAGCATTCTTTTGTAGTTCCCCACTCTTATAAAGGGGGACAGGGGGGATTATAAGGCTTCCCATAACGGAAAAAATTTTAAGCCTGTTGCAAAAGTGTCTTTCCACCGAGATTCCATCAACCTATCCCAAAGAATCTGGTGGCACAGGCTTTCCAGCCTGTGCTGATAAAGGATTAAATCTGAGGGATCATCTTGATTTTCTTTAAAAAGAGCATCTTGAAAAATTGAGGGTCTTTAATGCTGCACCGTCCTTCAACACACATTTGCACAGGCTGGAAAGCCTGTGCCACCAGCCCAAAATGAATTTTGCCAGTGCTTATTGAGAAGATACATGCCCCTCCGGCCCCGACAGCCGTTTGCCGGTGCGTTCCCGGGTGTCGACGGTAACCTCGGTGGACATCCCCAGGCGCAGGGGGCGGTTGGCGGGGAAGGGCGGAGTCAGAACGATTTTGACCGGGACGCGTTGAACCACCTTCACCCAGTTGCCGGTGGCGTTCTCCGGGGGCAAGAGCGAAAAGGCCGAGCCGGTGCCGGCCATGATGGAATCCACCCGGCCGGTAAATTCGACCCCGGGGTAGGTGTCCACCCGGACCCTGGCAGGCTGGCCGATATACAGGTGAGTGAGTTCCGTCTCTTTGTAGTTGGCCTGGACCCAGAGCTGGGACGGGCCCAGAGGCACGAGCATCATCAAGGCCTGTCCCGGCTGGACCCAGTTGCCCACCTCAACCTGCCGCCTGGTGATGTAACCTTCGATCTGGGCGGTGATCTTGGTATAGCCCAGGTTGAGACGGGCCTGCTCCAGTCTGGCCTTGGCCTCCTTGATGGCCGGCTGCTCGTCAATGGGAATGTCGGTGGAGCCGCCGATGGCGGCCAGGGCCTCTTTGAGTTCCCGCTGGGTTTTATTCACCTCCGCCTGGTTGATCCGGTAGCGGGTCTCCACCTGGTCCAGGGTCTGTTTGGGGATGGTGCGGCGTTCAAACAGGCTGGTATAGCGGCTCTTATCGAGGCCGGCCATCTTGAAATTGGCCTCCGCCTGGGGCACCCGGGTTTTTGCGGTGGAAACCCGGACGTAGGCCTGGGCCAGCTCCTGGCGCAGGCGGCCCAGGTTCCCCTCTTCCCGGGCCACCGCGGTGTCATAGTCCTGGGGCTCCAGGGCCACCAGGACCTGGCCGGGGGTGACGTGCTGGTTGTTGTCCACCAGAATTTTGGCCACCCTTCCTGACACCCGGGCCGAAATGACCCCCACATAACCGGTCACATAGGCGTCGTCGGTGCTGACGAATATTTTGATGTGCCTCCAGTAGGCGACCCCGGCTCCGATCATGAGCAGGACCAAAAGGCCGATGCCGATGCGGGCCAGGAGTCTACGGGACATGGCGGGGCTGGTTCTCCTGGGGCAGGAGTTCATTAATGGCGCCGATGGCCCAAAGCATCTGGGCCTTGGCCATCTGATGGTCGTACACCGCGGTCCAGTAATTGACCCGGGTCCGGGTCAGGAGGGTATCGGCGTCGATGACATCGGTGGCGGTCCCGACGCTTTCTTTATAGCGCTCTTCGTTGAGACGCAGATTTTCCTCGCCCTGGGTCACCGCAGTCTCCGTGGTCCTGATCCGGTCCACGGTCTCTTTGATCTTCAGGTAAGCGGTCTGGACATCCAGTTGGACTTGCTCATTCATATCCTTATGCTGTTCCTCAAGTTGCTGCACCTTGAGCTTGGCCTGGGAGACCGCGGCCTTGGTGTCCAACCCGGAAAAGATATTCCAGTTCATGGCAAAGATGACGGACCACTGGGTATCGTGCAGCGTGCTATTGTTGACTTGATAGAAATGGCCTGCCTGGACGCCAAACTGGGGGAAGAACTGGGCCCGGGTCTCCACCACCGTCTTTTCTTGTTGCCGGATGCGCTCCTGGGAGGCCTTGAGGTCGGCCCGGTGCTTCAAGGCGACATCCGTAGCCTCTCCCAGGGCCCAAGGCTTGAGGTCGACTTTCTCATCCTTCAAGACCGTGGGGGCGGTCACCGGCAGCATCAAGGCCTTGTTCAGCTCCGACCGGATGTTGATGTAATCGGTTTCGGCCACGATCAGGTTCTGTTCGGCGTCGGCCAGGGAGACCTTGGCCTGGAGCACATCGTTAAAGGTCACGACGCCGAATTGATACTGGTCCTCGGCGATTTTCAGATGCGCTTTGAGGTCAAAGACATTCTGCTTGGCCACTTCCACCAGTTTCTTGGCCCGGAGGGTTTTAAAGTAGCCCTGGGCCACGGTGAGAAAGACGTTGTCCCGGGTCTGGGTGCTGTCCAGGAGACTGGCCTGATGGCCCTTGATAGCCGCCATATACTTGGACGGGGTGCCCCAGAAGTCGAAGACCAACTGGTTCACGGAGGTCTGACTGCCCCAGAAGTTCCGGTTGGTCTGGGGAAAGGTAGATCCGCCCGCAAAACTAAACTTCATCGGATTGTCGTAAATGGTCTGGCTTACCTGGGTTTTGACCTGGGGCAGCAGCCCTGACCGGGCGCGCACCACCTGCTCGCCGGCGATGAGGGCCTGGAGGCGGCTGATCTGCAAATTGGGGTTGGCCTTCCAGGCCAGGCGCAGGGCTTCTTTCAAATCCAGATGGGTTGCCGGGGGTTCGGCGGCCCCGCCTGGGAAGACCGTTGCGCCCCACAGTATGAGTAAAAGTCCGAGACCGAGCCCTAGGTTTCTGGCCGTCATAGCGCCGCTTCCTCTGCTAAAGATTGCTTTTCCCGGATCAAACCGGAAGAGATAAGGGTGAGAATAACCGGTAAGGCCTCCTGGGCCGCATCCGCCTGTCCTTCGGCCTTCTGATAGTAGCCGGTGGCCCGGACCAAGCCCCGGATCAAGAAGGTGAGGAGGCGGGGATTGGCGGGAATAAAATAACCCGCGGCAATGCCTTCGGCAAACAGGCGGGTCAACAGGGCGACAAATTGCTCTTCCAATTCCTGGAAGCGGAGCCGGAATCCTTCCTGAGATGGCCCATCTCCCCGGACCAGTTCCCGGGCATATATGGGAAATAACAGCCGCTCCCGGTTGAGATACTCCAGAAGGACGCCTACGATCCGCATCAACTTCTCAGGAGGGGTCCCGGGGGCCATCAGGGAGGCTTCCAAATCCCGGAGGATGTTTTCTCCCACCCGGGTGATGAGGGCCTGGATCAGATCGTCTTTACTCTGGAAATAGAGGTACACCGTGCCCTTGGCCACTCCGGCGGCCGCGGCGATTTCCTCCATGGTCATGGCTTCCGGGCTGCGCTGCTCCAACAGCTTCCGGGCCGCGGCCAGAATCTCCCGGGTGCGGAAGGCGGTGACAATTTCCTTCTTCGTGGCTTTAGGGGGCTGGTTCATTTCTCAGACTTGGCCGCTCCGGGGTTACCCGCGAGCCAGGCTTGAAAATTATTATCATCTTAAACTTCCAAATTTGTTACAATGACTTACGGGTCATAAAAATGACTGTATGGTCAATAGTAGGTTTTCGGGGCCATGTCAAGAAAAACTTGCAAACTCACAGGGCTCTGTTTAGACTAGAAAATATCTAGAGGGCTGAAGGAGGCCATAATGCACCGTCGTGACTTTATCAAGTATATGACGGCCTTGGGACTGGTGAGCGGGGCCGGGCGGCTGGTGTTGCCGGAAGAAGTTTGGGCCATGGCCCCCCAGGAAACGCCTCAACCTCTGGTAGCCAAAGCCCAGGGGGCCAATTACGCCCAACTGGTGGGAGATACCATCCAGGCCCTGGGCGGCATGAAAAAATTCGTCAATCCCGGCGAAGTGGTGGTAGTCAAGCCCAACATGGCCTGGGACCGGACCCCGGAGATGGCGGCCAACGCCAATCCGGCGGTGGTGCGCCAGGTGGTGGAATTGTGCCTGGAAGCCGGGGCCAAGAAGGTTAAGGTGCTGGACAACACCTGCCACGACGCCCGCAAGGCCTACGCCAACTCGGGCATCAAGGCGGCGGTGGAAGCCATCAAGGACCCCAGGGCGGTGGTGGAGTTCGTGGATGAACGCGGCTTCGTGGAACTCAAGATCGAGAAGGGCAAGGCCCTGAAGAAATGGTATTTCTATAAAGAGATTTTGGAAGCCGACCGCTTCATCAACATTCCCATCGCCAAGAATCACTCCGAAGCCCGCCTGACCATGTGCCTGAAGAACATGATGGGGGCTATCGGCGGCTGGCGGGGCCGTATCCATGTGGGCCTGCATCAGAACATCGCTGACATGAACCTGGTGCTGCGCCCCGATCTCCACGTCCTGGACGCCACCCGGATCATGCTGAAAAACGGCCCTTCCGGCGGCAGCCTCGAGGATGTGGCGGTAAAAAACCTGGTGTTCGCCGGCACCGATCCCGTGGCCATGGACGCCCTGGGCACCGAACTGTTCGGCCTGAAACCCGCCGATATCGGCTATATCACCAAGGCCCACCAGGCCGGCCGGGGCGAAATGGACCTGACAAAGATCAAAGTGATTTAGATCGGATAGAGGTCAAGGATCTTTCTGACCGGATTTTATATACTGAGGTAATGATATAGGGGCGGTGCCCTCACCGCCCCTGCCGGATTTTTAGGATAACTAAAGCAATTACCCAAAGAGCCTCTCGCAAAAGTGTCTTTCCACCGGGATTCCATCAATTTATCCCAAGGAATCTGGTGGCACAGGCTTCCAGCCTGTGCTGATAAAGGCCTAAATTTGAGGGATATCATCTTGTTGACATTCTTTGAAAGAGGTTCTTGGAAAACTGAGGGTCTTTAATGGCTGGACCGACTTTCTTTCTTTCAACACGCATTTGCACAGGCTGGGAAGCCTGTGCCACCAGACTAAGATGAATTTTGCCGGTGTCTCAAAAGATTTTCCGTTCTTGAACATGCGGCAAGAACCTAAATCCCCCCGACCCCCCCTTTTCCAAAGGGGGGAGCTTGGCGGAATGACTTTGAAAGTCCCCCTTTGAAAAAGGGGGATTTAGGCAGCAGTGTCCGGTTAGAAAATTGCATACACGCGTTCGGCCCCCCTCACCCCAACCCTCTCCCCCCGAAGCGGGGGGAGAGGGAGTAAGAGGTGTCGCCGGGTTTAGTGACCATAGGACGATAAATCTGTTATACATTTTCCCCTCTCCCCCAATGGGGGAGAGGGTTAGGGTGAGGGGGAAGTAATCTTCTCGGAACAGGAAGTGCGTTAGCGAATTTTTAAACTGTTGGACTACGCATAACGAGCAGCCTCATCTGCAAAAACCTAACCGGACACTGCAGGGATTTAGGGGGATTTAAAAATCCTTAATGAGAAGGAATTTTTGGCAAGCGCTTACAATCTCTACATCTGACAAAACACTCATCCTGGAATAATCAATGGATAACCGCAAGTTCTCTTTAACCGGCCGCGGCTACGCCCGCCTTCGCCGGGTCATTCAGATTTTATTTCTGGCCCTGTTTTTCTGGCTGTTTCTGAAAGCCCAATTCGGGGGGCAGGAAAACCTGGCCTGGCCGGTGGACCTGTTCTTTCGCTTCGACCCCCTGATCCTGGCGGCCCAGGTCCTGACCTTCAGCCCCATAGTGGCCGGGCTGTTCTGGTCCCTGATCCTGGTGGCCCTGACCTTCATCCTGGGCCGGTTTTTCTGCGGCTGGGTCTGTCCCCTGGGGACCACCCTGGACGGGACCCGCCGGTTGCTCTTTACCCCGCGCCCGGATCGCGGCGTGGCGGCCCGGTGGCGCCGGGCTAAGTACTACCTGCTCATCGGACTGTTGGTGAGCAGCCTCTTTTCCCTGAACCTGGTGGGGCTCTTCGACCCCCTGTCCCTGCTCTACCGCACCCTGGCCATCGTCTTTTACCCCGCCTTCGGCTACGGGGTGGAAAAGGCCGGGCTGACCATGTACCGCCTGGGGCCGCCCCTCACCTACTTGAGCGAACCCATCTATCAATTCTTCAAGGCCACGCTCCTGCCCTTCCGGCCCCTGGTCTACCTGCTGCCGTTTTTCACCCTGGCGCTCTTCGCCCTGGTGGTGGCGGCGGAGCGGGTGGACCGGCGCTTCTGGTGCCGGGCCCTCTGTCCCCTGGGGGCCTTATACGGCTTGATCGCCCGCTTCTCCCGGCTCAGGCGGCGGCCGGCGGCCCTCTGCCCCGACTGCGGCGACTGCACTGATATCTGCAAGATGGCCGCCTTCGCCCCGGGCAAACCGGCCCGCCATCTGACTTCCGAGTGCCAGCTCTGCCTCCGGTGCCTGGAGGCCTGCGATAAAGAGGACCGGGTGAGCTTTACCTGGACCTCCAAGGCGCCCCGGGCGCCCCTGGACTTGGGCCGGCGCCAGGTCATCACCGCGGTGGCTGCGGGGGTCGTGGCCGTGCCCTTCCTCCGCCTGGGCTCCCTGGCCCGGCGGCCCGACGAATTTCTCGTCCGCCCCCCCGGGGCCCAGACCGAGGCGGAGGTGCTCTCCCGCTGCATCCGCTGCGGCCAGTGCATGAAGGTTTGCCTCACTAACGGCATTCAGCCGGTGCTGTGGGAGGCGGGCCTGGAAGGGCTCTATACCCCCCGGCTCATCCCACGGATGGGATACTGTGCTTATAGCTGCAATCTGTGCGGCCAGGTGTGCCCCACCGGGGCCATTCCCCAGCTCGAACTAAAGGTCAAGCAGGCCACCGTCCTGGGGACCGCCGCCATCAACCGCACCCGGTGCATCCCCTACACCGAAGGCGCCGATTGCCTGGTGTGCGAAGAGCATTGCCCCGTCTCCCCCAAGGCCATCACCTATGTCGAGCAGGAGGTGGTCAACGTCCAGGGGGAACGGGTGAAGGTGAAGCTGCCTATGGTGATCCCGGATCGCTGCATCGGCTGCGGCCACTGCGAACACGTCTGCCCCGTGGGCGGCGACGCCGCCATTCGGGTGAAGCGGTCGTTGCGGGTGGAGATGTGAGGCCACAAAGAGGGGCCGGGAGAATCAATTCTCACTCATGATATGGGGAAACCCCGGACAAGGAGATTTTGATGAAAACTTTTTCAAGAGTATTCTGGCTGATTGGCATGATGACTCTGGGGTTTTCTCTTGTGGCGGGTGGGGCCGCAGCTGAGGGCAAGCTGGTCAAAGGCCAAACCCTTTATATCCCATCGCCTACCAGTTTTATGGCTGGGACCCATTCTGTTAATGTCAGGGCTACGGTTTTCATCCACAACACCGATCCAACTAATGCCATAACTATAACCGGCATAGATTTCTATAATTCTGGCGGCAAGTTGGTGGAAAAGTATGTAACCGAACCCGTGAAGCTCAATGCCCTGGCAGCGACTCGGGTCAACGTCAAGCAGCCCCTGGAGGGCGAAGACGGGATGGCAGCTCACTTTGTCATCCAATGGCAATCAGAACATAAGGTCGTCGAACCGTTAATTGACGGTTGGTTCACCGGTGTTTCAGGCACGCGCGGTTTCTCCTTTACCTCGTACCCGAGAATAATGCGGGAGGATGCCAATTGAGGCATGACCGGAATAAGCCGCCCGGTTCCACAGTTCATCCTGGTAAGCGCCCCTGGGGATTTCAGAATTGATTAAGATGCCTGATGCAGAAAACTCCGGCATCAAACGCCACTACCCGGCCCAACCCCTGGTGGGCGTTGGTGCCGTCGTCTTCCGGGGCGGCGAGGTGCTGTTGGTGCTCCGGGGGCAGGAGCCGGCCCGGGGCTCCTGGAGCCTGCCCGGCGGCCTGGTGGAGCTGGGGGAGACTCTGTCGGCTGCTATCCAGCGGGAACTGGCGGAAGAGACCGGGCTGACCGTGACCCTCCTGGGCATCGCTGCGGTGCTCGAACGCATCTTCCCCGACCCCGACGGTGCCATCGCCTATCACTATGTCCTGGTAGATTACCTCTGCGACTACTTGGAAGGAGAATTGAGCCCCGGCTCTGACATCACTGCGGCCCTGTTCGTTTCTCTGAGGGAGCTTGCCGCCTTCGATCTGCCGCAATTCACCGCCGACGTCATCCATAGGGCCTGGGAGCAGAGGCTTCAGGGGGCCTGTTTGCCCTTAACGGCAATTTGAGGGCGGCGAATCCTCCCTTTATTTAAGCTGGGCCACCGCGGTTAAAACCTCGTCGTAGTTCGGTTCGTTCGCCAGCTCTTTTACCACCTGGACGTAGCGCAAGGCGCCGGCCTTATCCACCACGAACACGGCCCGGGCCAGGAGCCGCAATTCCTTGATCAAAACCCCGTAAGCCTGGCCAAAGGCTGCGTCCCGGTGGTCCGAGTAAGTCGTGACCCGCTCCACCCCGGCGGCGCCGCACCAGCGCTTCTGGGCGAAGGGCAGGTCCATGCTGATGGTCAGAACCAGCACGTCGGGCCCCAGCTTAGCCGCCTCTTCGTTAAACCAGCGGGTTTCAATGTCGCAGGTGGGGGTGTCCAGGGACGGCACCGAGCAGATAATGACCACCTTGTCCTTGAGGGAGGACAGCTTGAACGGGCTCAAGTCGTTGGCGATGACCTCAAAATCCGGGGCCGGGTCCCCGACCCTCGCTTCCTGGCCCACCAGGGTCAAGGGGTGGCCTTTCATGGTGATTATTCCAGGGCGTTCCGCCATGTGGATCTCCTTTAAGACGTAATTGATCTATCCTTAAACCTAAGGTGAGAGGTGAAGGAAATCAATTGTCGGGGGCACGATTTAATGCGATCCAGGGCGTGATGTCTATCGCCTCGATAAAAAAAGGGCAGCCCCAGCAATCGGCCTGCCCTCTTTTTCTGGCATCGGTGCAAGGTTATGGTTTTATTTTGGGCAAATTTGCCAGGGCCTTTTTGATATTCTCGTCCGGGTTGAGTTCGATATCCTTCAGCTCGCCCTCCAGGAAGGCGTCGTAGGCCGCCAGATCGAAGTGGCCGTGGCCCGATAAATTAAACACGATGCACTTGGCCTGGCCGGTTTCCTTGCACACCAAGGCCTCGTCCACCGCGGCCCTGATGGCGTGAGCGGTCTCCGGGGCCGGAATGATTCCCTCGGTCACCGCGAAAAGGCGGGCGGCCTCAAACACCGGGTTCTGGGGGTAGGCCCGGGCCTCGATGACCTTTTCATGCACCAGTTGGCAGAGAAGCGGGGCGTCGCCGTGGTAGCGCAGGCCGCCAGCATGGATGCCCGACGGCACGAACGAGTGCCCCAGGGTGTACATCAGGATCAGGGGGGTGAGGCCGGCGGTGTCCCCGAAGTCATAGGTGTAGGCTCCCTTGGTCAGGGTGGGGCAGGCAGTGGGTTCCACCGCCACGAAGCGCAGGTCGGCGCCCTTGAGCTTGTCCGGCACGAACGGAAAGCAGAACCCGGCGAAGTTGCTGCCGCCGCCGACACAGCCGATAAGCACGTCCGGCGACTCCCCGGCCAGGGCCAACTGCTTTTTGGTCTCCAGCCCCACAATGGTCTGGTGCAGCATGACGTGGTTGAGGACGCTTCCCAGGGCATAGTTAGTGTCCTCGTGGGTGGCGGCGTCCTCCACCGCCTCGGAGATGGCCATGCCCAGGCTGCCCGAGGTCTCGGGGTCCGCCGCCAAAATATTCCGGCCCGCCTGGGTGCGATCCGTGGGGGAGGGGTAGACGCTGGCCCCCCAGATGTGCATGAGCGACCGGCGGTAGGGCTTCTGGTGGTAGCTCACCTTAACCATGTATACGGTGCATTCCATGGCGAAAAAGTTACAGGCCAGGGACAGGGCGCAGCCCCATTGGCCCGCCCCGGTCTCGGTGGCCAGCCTTTTGATGCCCGCCGCCTTGTTGTAATAGGCTTGGGGTATTGCGGTATTGGGCTTGTGGCTCCCCGCCGGGCTGACGGATTCGTTCTTATAGTAGATGCGGGCCGGGGTTTTCAGAGCCGCTTCCAGATTGCGGGCCCGGTGCAGGGGGCTTGGCCGCCACAACTGATAGATGCGCAATACCTCGTCGGGAATAGGGATCCAACGCTCCGGGCTCACTTCCTGCTCAATCAGGGCCGGGGGAAAGATAGCAGCCAGGTCGGCCGGGGTGATGATTTGTCCGGTGGCCGGGTGGAGATAAGGCGGCATCGGGGAGGGCAGGTCCGGAATGACATTGTACCACTCCTGGGGCATCTCGGCTTCGCTCAGGTGTATCTTGTAGGAATCCATCAGGGGAGCAGCTCCTTTGCGGTAGTTATTTGCGGGAGCTTGAATCTTATAAGAGTATCCCGCAATATAGTTTTTCGTCTAAATCAAGCCAGCTTGTTATTTACTGCAATTATAATCCCATTCTTTTAAACACTCTTTCTGGAATCATCTTAATTACCGCCATTATCAATTTCCAATACCATTTCGAATAAATGATATCTTTGCCTTTTTTAAAACCGTTATAAATATCTTGAGCAACCTCTTCCGGGTCCGCCAACAATTTATCCGGGAGATCGAGTCCGTCGGTCATTTTTGTCCGGATCATTCCCGGTAATACCGAAATTACCCGGACACTCTTTTTGTGGAGCCTATTACGCAGTCCACTGAGGTATATAGTCAAAGCCCCCTTTGCGGCTCCATAAATATAATTACTCTGACGCCCCCTCTCCCCGGCCACAGAACTTAACGCAATGATAAACCCATGATTGCGCCGGGCAAAATCACCCGCAATAATTTCTAAAATACTGACTGCTCCCATGAAATTAGTTTCAATGATTTTTCGGGCCTCTTGAAAATCTTGTTGGGCTAATTGTTGATCTCCTAAGTAACCAAAAGCCAGAACAATTCCATCCGGTTTTGGATCAAGTTTTTCATAGAAGCCAATGTGAGACTCATAGTCGGTAGCGTCAAAGGGGAAATATTCAGCCTCAACTTTATAGCGAATCTTAATATCCGTGCAACTTTTCTCTAGTAAATCTAATTGCCTTGACCCCATATAAATGTTGGCATGTTCATTCTGAGCAAATATTTTAGCAAGTTCCTGTCCCACATCCGAATTGGCGCCTAAGATAAGGAGATTCATATTTATAACCCCAGCCTTCTTGATTGAAATGAGTTAAATTTAGACTTCATATTCAGCCTGTGCCTCAGGCTAACGAATTTCTCCCACCCCGGGTAGCTCTTCCGAAAAATTTCCTGGCGCATCCTCACGTCTTTAGCCAAATACAACCTTCCTCCATGCTCAATCACGATCAAATCGAGCTCATCGAGGAGTGGAAATAACTTGGGTTGGATTTTAAAATCCAGTGCAACCGTATAGCCTTCCATGGGAAATGATAAATAATTCCGGTTTTCTTTTCCAAACAATTTTATGACCGCCAAAAAAGAGCCCATCCCGGTTTCGGCGATTTTCTGCAAAATACGTTTCAATCCAGCATAGCTCCCGGCCTTGGGTAAGACAAACTGGTACTGAGTAAATCCTCTGCGTCCGTACATCCGGTTCCATGAATTTATCGTATCCAGAGGAAAAAAGAATTGGTCCAGCGGCACCAGCCGGCCCTCGGTGAAACTGGGCTGGATTTCATAATAGACTTTGTTAAAGAGGGCGATGGAATATCTATTGAGGAAAAACTCGGGCAAATTTATGGGGATAGACAAGGCCT
>Ga0351888_1190_pt1 | contig 21156 bp, 17 predicted proteins | sample TotcelFGM3001M13_FD_206770 | JGI IMG/M metagenome (GOLD analysis project Ga0351888, IMG submission 206770) | Enriched cells from coal bed in the Powder River Basin, Montana, United States - Total cells FGM rep3 HSBNCT.FGM.300.1.M13 ... | reverse complement strand
CTCGTGGGTCAATTGCTCGGCCGCCTCGGCGACGTCGGAGGGGTACTTGCGCGGAGGCCCTCCGGAGCGCGGACGCGGGGGCACGGCCTCGATGCCCCCCTCGTTGAAGGCTTTGATGATGCCGCGCACCGTCTCGACGTGCAGGCCCAACGCCGTGGCGATGCGCGCGCACTGCCAACGCTCCTCGGACAACAGCAGCACCCGTGCCCGTCGGTAGCGCGCCACATCATCGGCGCGTTCCCAGCGGCCCAGGGTATCCCGTTCTTCTGTGCTGATCGTACGTACTCGTATAGTCATAATGTCGATAGCCTAGACTTCCAGCTCAAAAGTCAACCCCTGTTATGTGAAACGGCACTAGGGCTCCGGCGGTGATAGCCGCTCTGCCCTTGATGAGCCGTCTGCGTGCCGCACGCGTTCCCTCCATCCCCTCACGATCTCGCCCCTCTCCTGCTCAAACAGTCGCAACTGCTCCATCGCCTGCTCCAGCACGGCGTTGCTGATCGGCTGCTCTTCACCGCGTTCCTCGATCACTCTGTCCACGAACAGCCCAAAGCTCTTACCGATCAGCTCCAGCGCTCGCAGTCGGTCGGCGCCCTTCAACACCACGCCATCGACCCGAATCTCCTGCACCAGGTCGCTGTCCTCGCCCTCGATCACGGCCTTCCAGTCGATGACGGGCCCGCTACCGTCCTCATTCAGCTTGTAGAAGCGGGTGATCGGGGTCCTGGCGATGCGGCCGATCCGCGCCTGGCATTCCTCAGGGCCCATGCCCGCCTCGCGCAGCAGAGCGTTGCCCAGCGATAGATCTGCCACCAGATTCCACAGCTGGACGTTCTCTTTCTCCAACTCCTTCAGCCGACGTGCTTGATCGGTTCGGAGCCCACCATACAGGGCGAACGCATCTAAATTGACCGGCTAGACAGAAGGGGGTTTGCCGGCTTATCCTGCCAGGCAGCATGACTTGGGAGGATAAGCCATGGACGAGCAGGCTTCAGCGGCTATCGCGCAGTACTTTGGCTTGACCGATCCCCGCGTTGATCGCACCAAGCTGCACAAGTTGATAGACATTCTGGTGATTGCCATTTGTGCTGTCATCGCCGGGGCCGATAGCTGGGAGGATGTCGCGGACTTTGGAGAGGCGAAACAAGAGTGGTTCAAGACCTTTCTGGAGTTGCCCAACGGCATTCCCTCGCATGACACGTTCAACCGGGTGTTTGCGCGGCTGGATGCGTCGCAATTCCAGGAATGCTTTGTGCGTTGGGTCAGCGCGGTCAGTACAGTGATGAGTGGGCAAGTGATTGCGATCGATGGCAAGGTGCTGCGACGCTCGCACGACCGCGGGATTGGCCAAGCGGCGATTGATATGGTGAGCGCTTGGGCCTCGGCCAACCGTCTGGTGTTGGGGCAGATCAAAGTGGCGGACAAGAGCAACGAGATCAGGGCCATACCACAACTGCTGCAGGCCTTGGAGGTCTCGGGTTGCATCGTCACCCTTGACGCTATCGGCTGCCAGACCGAGATCGCGGCGACGATCCTGGCTAAAGAGGCGGACTATGTGCTGGCTCTGAAAGAGAACCAGCGGCATCTGGCCGAGGATGTGCGCCTCCTGTTCGAAGATCTCGAACAGAGCCAGTATCGGGCCTATACCTACGACTATCACCAGAGCATCGGCAAGGATCACGGGCGCGTGGAAGTGCGAGAATGCTGGACGATCTCCGATCCGGCAGCCCTGCGTTACCTGCGCGGTTGTGAGAAGTGGGCAGGATTGCACAGCGTTGTCAGGATCCGCGCCCAGCGCTCGGTCGGGGCAGAGAGCAGTTGTGAAGACCGCTACTACCTTGCCAGCATCGCAGAAGCTGAACGGGTGCTGGGAGCGGTGCGTGCGCATTGGAGCATCGAGAACGAACTGCATTGGACGCTGGACATCGCCTTCGACGAAGATCGCTGCCGGGTGCGCAAGGATCATGGGCCAGAGAACTTCGCCGTCCTACGGCACCTGGCGCTGAACTTGCTCAAACAGGAGAAGACCTGCAAACGCGGCATCAAGGGCAAGCGCCTGTTAGCGGCCTGGAAAGAGAACTACCTGCTCAAGGTCCTCGCTGGGCTAGCTAAGATGGACAATTAAGATGCGTTCGCCCTGGGCCAAGCCCCCGTTTGTCGCACTGGGCATTCCCTGGGCGAACGGCCATATCGAGTCATTTGGCCGCAAGATGCGAGACGAGTGGCTAGATTGCGAGACCCTTTTCACCCTGGAAGAGTCCCAGACCTTGACCAGTAGCTGAAAAGAGGCTTGCTGCTACACCGGGCAGCGCTACGCCCTGCTACTGAGCCTTGCCTCACAGCACTTGTGCTCGCTACGCGGCCGGTCGATGACTGAGACTGACATAGGAAGTGTCACAAACGCCGAGGGCTGGTCACTCTCTGATGGTATTCTGGATGAGTGCGCACAGAGGCTTGCCGTCCTGCGTCAAACGGACCCATAATGGCGGCCACACACGCGCATCAGGTGCGATCGGCGCCACAGGAGGGCGGTGAGATGACCACTGACGCTGCATCTGTGAGGACTGAGGAGCGAGTCACGGTCGCGCTAGGCCTGGAAGACTTGAGAGATGAGACGCATCGCCTCCTTATCTGGGCGATCGCCGGCCTCTCCTGGGTGGGCTTTGGCTTTGCAGCCTATCGCTTTCCAGTCACCGATGCACCGCTCTGGTTTAGCGGTGGCCTGTTGCTGAGCGCGCTCATTAGCGCGGCCTGGCGAGTGATTGGTCGGCGGCAGGCCCGACTGCTGTTGACGCTGCTCCTGAGCCTGAGCTATCTCGCCGTCCTGGCCGAATCAGGCCAAGGAGCGTTTCTGTATCTGGCCCCCATGATCGTCCTGATTGGCTCAGGGATGCTGCCTCTGCGCAGCCTGGCTCTCACCACCCTAGGGCTGATGCTCGGCATCGTGCTGGTCGCCCCCAGCGCCGAGCCTTCGCTCACAGGCGTCTCGCACGTGCTGCAGGCGGAAGTGTTGCTGGCGCTAACGGCGTTGTTGTGCTGGCTCTCACGCCGCCACCTGGATCTGGCGCTAGAGTGGGCCGGTTACAGCACCAGCAAGGCAATGAGCCTCTCTGAGGCCCTGCGTGACCGGCAGACGGTGCTGAACCGCACTCTGCGGGCCATGGATGAGGCCAGCGCGCGGCTGGCCCAGGCGAACAGGCGGCTGGCCGAGGCGCGCCTGGTGGCTGAGGACGCACGTAGCGCCCAATCGCGTTTCGCGGCCAGCATCAGCCATGAGCTCCGCACGCCTCTGAATCTTATCATCGGATTTACCGAGGTGATGTTCGAGTCGCCGGGCGCCTACGAGGGCGCGCGCCTGTCGCCTGACCTGCTCATGGATATCGGCGTGGTCTATCGCAACGCGCAACATCTTCAGCGTCTGGTGGATGACGTACTGGACCTGGCGCAGCTCGACGCCGGGCGCCTCACCCTCGACCGTGTGCCAGCGGACCTGGGCGAGCTGGCCCGCGAGGCGATCGACACTGTCAGTGGACTGATCGAGGCGCGGGGGCTCGGGCTGATCACAGACCTGGCAGCAGACCTGCCGCCGGTGAGAGTGGATCGCACGCGCATCAAACAGGTGCTGCTGAATCTGCTAAGCAATGCCGCGCGCTACACCGAAAAGGGGCAGATCTCTGTTCATCTCCGCGCGCAGGGCGCCGAGGTGCACTGCTCGGTGACTGATACCGGGCCAGGCATCGAGCCCGACAAGCAGTCGCATCTGTTCGAAGAGTTCGCGCAGATGACGCGCGAGCCTTGGGCGGGCAGGCGAGGGGCCGGGCTAGGATTGGCCATTAGCCGTCGCTTTGTGGAAGCCCACGGCGGGCGCATCTGGGTCGAGAGCCAGCCAGGGAAGGGTAGTAGCTTTTCTTTCAGCCTGCCTGCGCAGGAGGGTGGTATCGAGTTGGGGGCGCTGGTGGCGTCGCCAGAACTGCCATCGCGCGAGGAGATGCAGGGCGAGCCCAGCGAGCCGTTGGTGATCGTCACGCACAGCTTGGCCGCAGCGCGCCTGATCCCGCGCTATCTCACGCGGCACCGCGCCTTGGTCAGCTATGACCCAGATCATGCCGTCCGCCAAGTGGTTGGGCTACATCCACGGGCCATCATGGTGGACGCTGCGCTGGATGAAGCGGCGCTGGCGGCGCTGCAAGAGGCGACGATGGCGCAGACGCCCACGCAACCCTATTTGCTGGTATGCCCCATGCCCACCGAGGAGCTGTTGCAGCGGCACGCCGTGGTGAAAGCCTACCTGGCAAAACCGGTCAGCCGGCGCGTCCTGCTCGAGACAGTGCGTGGAGTGGATCATCAGGTGGCGTCGATCCTGATTGTGGACGATGACGAGGACACACTGCGGCTGCTTACCCATTTTCTCAGCGACATGATGACGCGGCCGTATCGCGTGCGCACGGCATCCAACGGTGTAGAGGCCCTGCAGCGCATCGACGAGGAGCGGCCCGATCTCATCCTGCTAGACCTGGTGATGCCCGGGATGGACGGCTACATGCTGCTGCGCGAGCTGGACAAGCGCGGTGAGGCGATGCCGGTGATCCTGCTCTCGGGCCAGGAGGTTCAGGATGTGGGGCGCCTCTCGGCAGGGTGGCTGCGCTTGCGCCTGCCTGACGGCGCCTCGTTCGCCGGCCTGATCGCCCGGTTGGAAGCGTTTCTGGGCGAGGCCGACCACGAGCCCTCAGTCGCAGCGCAGGCGCGCCAGGGCCTCGAGGAGCTGTTCTGAATCGATGGGCTTTTTGATAAAGGCTGAGGCGCCCAGCATCATGGCCAGGTCGGCCTGGTCGAGCACTGAGCAGACGATGATGGGCAAGTCTTGGGTCTCGGTGGTGTGCCGTAGAGACTGTAGCACGTCCCAACCGTCTTCATGGTTCATCATCAAGTCGAGTGTGACGGCGCAAAAGCGGCACGAGCGGGCCAGGGCGATGGCTTCGGACCCAGTCGTCGCCGTGACGCAGCCATAGCCGGCTTGTGACAAATAGCGCCGAAAGAGCAGCCCGATCTCCTCGTTGTCATCCACCACCAGAACCATGCGCTGGCTGATGGCGGCAAAATCCAGGCGATAGCCGGGCCCCTCTGGCGCCTGCAGCGTTTCGATAGCAAGGCCCTGGATCTGGGCCAGCTGCTGCTGGTCGTCATCCACGGCAGTCAGGCCACCATCGGCTGCGGATGCGCTCTCGCTCGCGATTGTCAGGCTGACGCCCGACTCGCTGCGCCTGGCGGCCAATGTGAGCCGCTGCACACTCTCAGCTCGCAACAACTGCCCCAACAGGCCCAGCAAGAGCTCTCGCGTCAGCTCGGCGTTGGCCTGCAGCGTAGGCAGGTCAGGTGGCACGCAACGCTCGACGTCAATGTTGCGCTGGCTGAGTAGGGGTGCGAGGACGCGCAGAACGTTGTCGAGTATCGTGGCCAGCGAGGACTGCGGGGCCGTGTGCAGCAGCCTGGCTGACTCATGACGCAGAGAGTCCGCCGCGGGCTCCCCGGTCGGCTGGGGGGGCGCCTCTGTCCAGAGATAGTCAGCCAATTCATCCAGCGCCTGCTTGAGCAGTCGGTAAAAGTGTCGACGGCTCATCGCCAACTCATCGGCCACCTGCTGAGGATAGAGGCCGTTGACATAGCGCAAGTTGAGCAGCTCATAGCGCAGCCTCGGCCAGGCCTCTTCCCCTTCTTTGGGCGGACGCAGCCGAGTGATGGCTGCCAGCAGGTAGCGCGCCAGTTCCCAACCGCGCTCTTCAGGGTCGGCCTTGGGCGCCAATACTCTCGCCAACGACATGCCTCGCAGGCGCACGACGTCGCGGATATTGCTCAGAGCCGTCTCGAGTTCCTGTCGAAAGGTGTCTTTGTCCATCTGCCCTCAGTGCGCCGTAGCGCTACTGGCTGCGCCACCATACTCATTATATGAGCAGCCAAGCGGCGGGCCAACATAAAGGGCGTGTCTCAAGACCGTCACAAAGACGTCTCAGGGACCCTAGATATGCCGGCAATAGACACTAGAATGGGAGTGTAGGCTCGCACCGCGTGCCATTTGGTGGTTGGGCATTCGCAATAGTTGGCCAGCACGAGGAGATATCCATGGCGGGAATGTCGGCCCGAATACGCAGGTCACCGTTTCGGCTCAGTCAGACGGCGCAGGAAGAGGTCGCCGGCTGGCTGTTCGCCTCGCCGTGGATTATCGGATTCTTGGGGCTCACGGCCATTCCGATGGCCGCGTCCCTGGTGCTGTCATTTACGAACTATGACATGTTCCTCACGCCCAAGTGGGTGGGAGTGCAGAATTACGTGCGGCTCGCCGCCCAAGACAACCTGGTGTGGCACTCGCTCAAGGTCACCACAGTCTTTGCCCTCATCAGTGTGCCCCTGAACCTGGTCTTTGGGTTTCTACTGGCGCTGCTGCTCAACCAGAATATCACAGGCTTGAGCATCTGGCGTACGATCTTTTACCTGCCCTCGGTGATCACCGGTATCTCCGTGATGATCCTGTGGATGCTCATCCTCAGCCCGCAGTATGGCATGGTCAACGCTATGCTCGCCAGGATCGGCATCGCCGGGCCCAACTGGCTGGGCTCTCCTCAGTGGGCGCTGCTTTCGTTGGCGCTGATGAGCCTGTGGGGCGTGGGTGGCGGCATGCTCATCTATCTGGGCGGCCTGCAGGGCATCCCCAGCGAGTATTACGACGCCGCGGTGGTTGACGGCGCCAACAGCATGCAAAAGTTCCTGCACATCACCCTGCCCATGATGTCGCCGGTGATCTTTTTCAACCTGGTGATGGGCATCATTGGCGCGCTGCAGACCTTTGACGCCGCTTTCATGATGACGGGTGGCGGCCCCGCCTGGTCGACCTATTTCTACATGCTGCACCTGTTCACCAAGGCTTTTGAGGAGCTCCGTATGGGCTATGCTTCAGGCCTGGCCTGGGTCCTCTTTATCTACATCATGGTGCTGACGGCCCTGGTGTTCCGCTTTAGCCAGGCCTATGTCTTTTACGAATCCGCCGCCAAAGAGAGCAAGTGAGAGAGGCCAGAATGACAGAGCAGGTTGCGAACAGAACGCTTGCCCGAGGCGCGTCAAAGCGGACGCTGCGGGAGTTCATGACGGGTGTAGCCTTTCGAACCGCGATGCAGCGGGTCTCTATCTACCTGGTGCTGGGCGTGTCGGCCTTTGTCGTGATGATCCCGTTGGTATGGATGATCTCGACGTCTCTCAAGCCGTCAAAGCAGGTGTTCACCTGGCCCATTCAGTGGATGCCCGATCCGGTCCTCTGGAGGAATTATCCCGAGGCGCTGTCGCTGCGGCCATTCGGATTGTGGATGAGGAACACGCTGTTCGTGGCCGTGATGGCCGTGGTCGGCAACTGCTTCTCCTCGCTGTTCGTAGGCTATGCCTTTGGGCGACTCAGATGGCGCGGACGCGATGTATTCTTTCTCATCTTGCTGGGCACGATGATGCTCCCCGAACAGGTCACGATGATTCCGCAGTTTATTATCTTTTCCAAGCTCAAGTGGGTCAACACCTTTCTGCCACTGTGGGCGCCGACGTTCTTTGGCGCCGGGTTCAACATCTTTTTGATGCGCCAGTTCATGCAAACTTTGCCGCGCGGGCTCGATGACGCCGCCAAGCTCGATGGCTGCGGCTACTTTGGCATTTTGACGCGCATCATTCTGCCGCAAGTGATGCCGGCCGTGGGCTATGTGGCCATCACCACCTTCCGCGCCCGCTGGAATAACTTTTTGCGGCCGCTGATCTACCTGAATAACCCGAAAAAGTTCACGCTGCCGCTAGGCCTGCGCAGCTATCAAAACGAGTACTCAGTGGAGTGGGCTTACCTGATGGCCGCGTCGGTGGTGGCCATGCTGCCCCTGGTGATCGTGTTCTTTGTGGGCCAACGCTACTTTGTGCAGGGCATTGTCTTTACGGGAATCGAAAAGTGAGCGTAGCATCCCAGTGAAGGGAGGTGATCGCAGGTCAGCAAGGTTGCACCCGATTGTCGTACAAGATCAGAAAGAGCCAAAAGGGGAGATCAAGATGTTCAAGTCACTGTCACGTCGAGAGTTCTTGCGGGGAGTGGCTGCGGCCAGCGCAGCGGGCGTATTGGGCGCCTGCGCCCCCAAAATCGTCGAGGTCGAAAAGGTCGTCAAAGAGACGGTGGTCGTTAAGGAGACCATAATTGTCGAGGGCGAGGAAAAGGTCGTTGAGAAAGTCGTCGAGGTCGAAAAGGTCGTCACCCCCACAGCGGTGCCCGCGGCCCAGCTCAAAGGCGAAGTGATCACCGTGTGGAAGGACAACGACGGCTGGACGTCTCCCGTGGGCCTCCAAAAAGCCAAGATGTTCAATGAGCTCTATCCGGGCATCGAGCTGGTGGGCATTGGCGCCGGTGGCGACTATCCCTTTGTGCAGAAGGTGACCACCATGGTGGCCGGTGGCACGCCCCCGGACCTGCTCGGCCACACGGCCGGGCGCATCAGTGCGCTGGGGGGCAAAGGCGTATTCGAGCGCCTGGAGCCACGCGTTGAGGTTTCGTCGCTCATGCCTCGGATCAAAGAACACATGCCGCAGTGGGGCGAAGGCATCTTCATGGGCAAGCTTGTCGGCCTGGCGCAGGACCAGAACATCAGCCTCTGGTTCTACAACAAGGATCTGTTCGATCAGGTTGGCGTCGATCACCCGTCCATCGACTGGACGTGGGACGACATGGTGGAGATCGGCCTCAAAGTCACTGACGCTGATAACAACCAGTTCCTGTTCGAGCCCGGCACGCACAGCTTCCAAGACGCATCCATGTGGTTCTGGCAGGCCGGCGGCACGCTGTTCAGCGAGAACGGCTGGCACACCGACTTTGACAAAGAACCCAACATCCTGAGCATGGAGTTTCTGACCGACCTCTTTGTCAAGCACCAGGTCGTCCCCGCCAAGGGCGCGCAATTGGGCGAGATCGGCGTGAGTTTTGCCACGGGCAAGCTGGCCATGACCAGCAACAGCACCGGCGCACTGGCGCAGCAGCTCGGTGACAAGGCCACCTGGGACTTTGACTGGAGCGCCGTCTTTGCGCCCACCGGGCCCGTCAGCGGCGACGGCTTTGCCAAGTGCAACGTCTTTTCCATCGGGCAGGGAGCCAAGAACGCCGAACTCGCCTGGGTGCTGATGGAGTGGTGGTTGGGCGATGATGCGCAGACAGCCTTTGCCGAGATGGGCGAGGTTGTGGCTCGGAACGACATCTTTAAGGCTGTGGGCCTGCCGAACTTGCCCGCGCACCTGCATCCGGCGCTCGAGCGCAGCTTTGAGAAGGGCCGCGCCCTGGAGCGTGAGCCGGGCTGGTCGCTCTGCCAGAAATACTGGAAGGACGAGCTGGATCCGGCCTACCTGGGCCAGATCAGCGCCCGCGAGGCGATGATGAACGCCTTCGCCAAGGCACAGCCCGAGCTCGAGACCTACATGGAAGAGCTGGGCGCGCCGCGCTGAGCTCCATTGTCGAGTTCGCGAGGGGGTGCGGCCCATGCCGCGCCCCTCGCGATGAGAATGACGGATCATCACCTGGCAACTCTGGGCAGCCCCGGCGGAGGTTTTGTGAGAGTTTCCACGGTCCTTGAGGTTGATGGCATCAAGTGCCTGATCAATGGCAGCTACACTTATGAGGGAACCTTCTTCGAGCAGCAACTGGTCGAGGGGCTGCTCTTTAACGTGCGCGCCATTCAAGCCACCTTTGATGACGAGAATTATCCCGAGACCGAACTTTATCTGACTGATGTGGGCGCCCGCAGTTTCGTCTATCCTGACACGCTGACCTGGGATGCGGAGCGTAACACCGACGAGTTCGTCGCCGCGCTGCCCTCGTGGCGCGCGCATGGCATTCTCGGCGTCACGCTGGGCTTTCAGGGCGGGCGACCAGCCCTCAATGCCTGGCAGGCGTCGCCCTGGTGTCATGTCTACCAGCCGCACCAGAACAGTGGCTTTGACAGTGACGGCGCGCTCAAGCCCGCTTATGCGGCGCGCATGGCGCGGGCCATCGCTGCCCTCGACGAGCTGGGCATGGTGGCCATCGTGAGCCTGTTCTACTTTGGGCAAGATCACTGGCTGCGCGACGATCAGGCGGTGGTGCGCGCCGTGGACGAAGCCACCCAGTGGCTGCTCAACACCGGCCATCGCAACGTGATCCTCGAAGTGGCCAATGAGATCGACGGCATGCTCTATCAGCACCCCAGCCTAAAGCCTGACCGCGTGCATGAACTGGTGGATCGTGTCAAGAACACCACCCTCGATAGCCGACGCTTGCTAGTTTCGGCATCCTACACGTCGCGCTGGATACCGCGCGACAACGTGACGGCCATCTCTGACGTAGTTATTCCGCACGGCAACGGCTATGACGGTGACGGACATCGGCGCATGATCCAGGCCATTCGCAATTCTGCGGCTTTTCGTCAGCGCCCGCAGCCCATCATTATCAACGAAGCCAGCACCGACGTCTCTTGCCTGGATGCCTGCCTGGCATCGTACGCCTCGTGGGGCTATTACGACCACGGCAAGAACGATTACCGCGACGGCTTTCAGTCGCCACCAATCAACTGGACCATCAACACGCCCGCCAAACGCGCCTTTTTCGAGCGGGTGCGCGAAATCACGCGCGGACGCTAATGCCCTGCTAGCAGGCGCGGCGTCTCCATACGCCAAAGCGGCGGCGAAGGGCCGCTCCGGTCAATGGAACGTAGCGATAGTCAGATACAGCTCAACGGCGCGACAACACGCCCATGCCTGACTGTGAATGGAGGTTCATATGAGCACACCCACCGTCTTGACGATCGACGGCGCCAAGTGCGCCATCAATGGCCAGTACACCTATGCGGGCACCTTTTTCAAGCAGAACCTGGTGGAAGGGCTGCTCTTTAACGTGCGCGCCATCCAGGCGACGTTTGACGACGAGGCCTACCCCGACCTAGAGGTCTACCAAACAGACGTGGGCGCCCGCAGCTTTGTCTATCCCGACACCAAGACGTGGGACCCCGAGCGCAACACCGATGAGTTCATCGCGGCGTTGCCCTCGTGGCGCGCTCACGGCATCACCGGCGTGACCGTCGGCTTTCAGGGCGGGCGCCCCGCGTTGGATGCCTGGCGCATGTCGCCCTGGTTCAACGCCTACCAGCCCTACAAGAACAGCGGCTTTAGCGGCGACGGCGCGCTCAAGCCGGCCTTTGCGGCGCGCATGGGCCGCGCGCTCAAGGCCATCGACGAGCAGGGCATGGCGGCCATCGTCAGCCTGTTCTACTTTGGCCAGGATCACTGGCTGCGCGATGAGCAGGCCGTGGTGCGCGCCGTAGATGAGGCCACGCAATGGCTGCTGGGCACCGGGCATCGCAACCTCATCCTCGAGGTGGCCAACGAGATCGATGAGAACCACTATGTCCACGACATCCTCAAGCCCGCGCGCGTGCACGAGCTCGTTGATCGCGTCAGGAACACCACCCTCGATGGTCGACGGCTGTTCGCGTCGGCGTCCTACACGCCCGGCTGCATGCCGCGCGAGAACGTGACCGCTCTGTCTGACGTGGTCATTCCGCATGGCAACGGTCTAGATGGCAATGGCCACCGCCGCGTGGTGCAGGCGATCCGCAACCTGGAGGCTTTCCGCCGCCGTCCGCAGCCGATCATCTTTAACGAAGCCAACACCAGCGTCGAATGCCTGGACGCTTCCTTCGAGTCATATGCCTCGTGGGGCTACTATGACCATGGCAAGAACAACTATCGCGACGGCTTTCAGTCGCCACCTATCAACTGGACCATCAACACCCCCGCCAAGCGGGCCTTTTTCGAGCGCGTGCGCGAGATCACGCGCGGCCGCTAGTTTCGGGCGCCGCTCTGGCCACATTCGTGCAGGAGGATGAACCGTGAAGGATCTGTTGACCAGCGCTGCGATCGGCGGCGACCTGACGGTGCCGCGCTACCATCTGGTAGACCTCGTGGTTAGTCGCCCTGAGCATCAGGTTGAGGGCAATCCGTTCGATCTGGATCTGAGCGCGACATTTCGGGGCCCCCACGACCGTATTATCACAGTCCCCGGCTTTTACGATCTCGACCTGGGTTTCGTGGTGCGCTTTTCGCCCGAGGCCGTCGGAAACTGGTCCTATTCCGTCACATCCACCGACGCCACGCTGAACGGCCGGGGCGGCTCGCTCACTTGCGTCGCCGATGACCTGCCCTCATGGCACGGGCCTTTGAAGGTAGATCAGGCTCACCCGCACCATTTTCTGTGGGGCGACGACACGCGCTGCTTTTTGATGGGCTATGAGGCCAACTGGCTGATGGCCGTTGACCAGGAGCCATCGGACCTCACGCGCGTCAACGAAATGCTCGACGACCTGGTGACCTATGGCTTTAACATGGTGACGGTCAACGCCTATGCCTATGTGCATCCCTCGCGCTGGGACGTGACCTGGCAAGAGTCAGGCGACCCGATCTTTGTCACGCCCACCATCGCGCCCTGGGTGGGCTCGAACGCCGAGCCTGACTATGCTCAGATGAACGCGGCCTATTTCGCGCACTGTGACCGCATTATGATCGAGATGCTGCGGCGCGGCTTGCTGGCCCACCTGATGATTCATGTCTACAACAAGGGCATTCCCTGGCCTGAGATGTGCTCGGCGGACGACAATCGCTACTGGCGGTATGTGGTAGCGCGCTATCAGGCGTTCGCCAACATCATCCTTGATCCGGGCAAGGAGACCTTCAATCGGCCAGCCACCTATGTGCAGGATCGCATCCGGTTCATCAAATCCCTGGACGGCTACCAGCGCATCACCACCGTGCACGACCCGTGCCATATGAAGCCCTGGCACGACTGGCCCTATCACCGACGCAACTGGGACCCCGAGCGCGAGGTGGCCGACGGCATGGTGGATTTCAAGAGCGATCAGATCCACCTGTTCTGGTATGAGGACGCCGTCGGGAACTATCGCGCCGCCGAACGGCCCTATGTCAATATCGAGTATGGCTATGAGACAGGCATGCGCGAGATCCCGACCAACAATCCCCTGCGCGTGCAGCACTGGCGTGAAGTCTTGCGGCGAAGCTGGCTGGTGGCCATGGGCGGCGGCTATATCAACTACTATTACCTGAACACCGCCTGGACAGTGTTCTTGCAACGGCCCATACCGCCCGGATACGCGGCCCACCTCGCTTATCGCAAGTTCTGGGAGAGCACATCCTATTGGCTGCTGGCGCCCGATAACGCGCCAGTGGGCAATGCCGAGCTGGTGTATTGCCGCTGCAACCCCGGCCAAGAGTACGTGGTGTTTGACGAGGCCGGCCGGGGCTTTGATCTGGACGCAACGGGCGATGGCGTCTACAACGCGCGCTGGTTCAATCCAGTGGGCGATGAGTATGTGGATGCGGGCAGGGTGAGCGCCGGCAAAGAGACCTTCCGCTCGCCGTTTGGCCGGGGCTGCTGGGCCGTGCTCCACCTCAAGCGGCAGTAAGTGGACGCGCGGTCCCTCGCCATGGCAGAGTCGTCCCGTTGACTACCCTCAGGGAGGCAGGCAAGAGATGAGGCTGGGGCTCTCAAGTTACTCGTACCGCTATGCCGTGGCCGATGCCGGGGCGCCGCTGGGCGCCGCTGAGATGCTGCAACGGGCGGCCGCACTGCAGCTCGATTTTCTGCAGTTCTGCGACAATGTGCCGCTGCACTCGCTGAGCACAGGCGAGTTGCAGGCGCTGGGCAGCCAGGCGGCGGGCCTGGGCGTGGCGATCGAGGTCGGCACCCGCGGCCTGGACCCTGACCATCTCTGGCGCTATCTGGAAATCGCTCAGACGCTGGGGAGCCGGGCGCTACGGCTGGTGCTCGATACGGGCAACGCCGACAAGGCTCTGACGCAGCTCCGAGCCATGATCCCCGGGTTCGAAAAGGCCGATGTGACCCTGGCCATCGAAAATCACTTTGACCTGGCCAGCAACAATCTGGTCGCGCTCGCTCGCGAGCTGGGCTCTGAGCGGGTGCGGTTCTGCCTTGATACCGCCAACTCGGCCGGGCTGCTGGAGCGACCTTTGGAGACGGTGGCCGCGCTGGGCGAGTTGGCCTGTCAGGTGCACCTCAAGGACTATATCGTCGAAAAGGTGGCGGTGGGCTATCATATCACGGGGCGCCCGCTGGGCGAGGGCTGGCTCCATGTGCAGGCAGTGCTCGAGCTCTTGGGCCGCCGCCGCACGACGCTTGACTATGCCGTCGAGCTATGGATGGACCCCGCAGCCAGCCGTGAGGCCACGCTCGAAAAGGAAGAACGCTGGATTGCGCAAAGCGTCCAGACGGCCAAGAGTGTCTTGAATAGCATCATGAAAGATGAGAGATGAACAAACTAGCTGTGATCACAGGCTTCTTGGGCGCGGCCAAGAACCGCTACATGACGTACCAAGAGGAGCGTAACCTCGAGGAAAAGTTCGCTCTGGCTGCGAGGGTCGGCGGCATCGATGGCTTTGAGCTGTGCTATCCCGGCGACTTTGGCAACACCAGCCGGCTCAAAGAGCTGCTGGCCGAGCACAACTATGGCGTCTCAGCGATAAATTTCCGCTCGCGGCGCACCGGCAGTTGGCTGCGCGGCTCGTTTTCCAGCGCCGACGCCGTCGAGCGGCAGCAGGTGGTGGAGGATTTCTATCGGGTTATGGACCACGCCGCCGACCTGGGCTGCAACCGTGTGACCACTTGCCCCCTGAATGACGGCACGGACTATGTCTTTGAGGCTGACTATAACGATCTCTACCGCTATGCTGAGGAGACGTTCGCGCAGATCTGCGACCACAATCCGGCTGTCAAGGTGTGCATCGAGTTCAAGTGGAATGATCCTCGGGCGCGTTGCCTGTTCGCCACCTCGGGCGAGACGCTGGCCTTTTGCCAGACGGTCGGCGCTGAAAACCTCGGCGTCACCCTCGATATCGGTCACTCGCTCCTGGGCCATGAGCGACCAGGGCAGGCGGTGGCGCTGCTGGCCCGCGCTGGCAGGCTCTTTTACGTGCACGTGAATGACAACGACCGCAGTTGGGATTGGGACATGATCCCCGGCGCCTACCATTTCTGGGAGACCATCGAGTTCTTTTACTACCTCAAGCGGGCGGGCTATACCGACGATTGGTACGGCTATGATGTGTTCCCCAAAGAGATCGACACAGCCGACACCTTCACCGCGGCCTTTGCCATCACGCGCCAGCTCGAAGAGCTGGCTGACCGCGTTGACCCGGTCAGGGTGGCTGAACTCAGCGCGCGGCGCAACCCAGTCGACTCGATGCACTATCTGTACTCGCTAGTCCACTAGAGAACGGGGCTACCTATGGCTTTTCGATCTGTCGTTCTTCCCGTGGGGCACGAGCACCTCAGCCTGCAACTGCCGGATGAGCAGTTAGCCTGGGTGCTGGCGCCGCAATCGCCGCCGGCCCTCCCCGATGTGGCGGCGGCGCTGGCCGCGGCGCTGGCCGCGCCCACGGGCTGCGCGCCGCTGAGCGACCTGGTTCGTGGGCGAGAGCAGGACGTCCTGATCCTTGTCGACGACGACACGCGGCCAACGCCCCAGCATCAACTGCTGCCCACCGTGCTGGATACGCTCAATGCGGCCGGCGTGCCAGATAGCCAGATCAGCCTGCTGGTGGCCCTGGGCACCCACCGCGCCCATACCGCCGCCGAGAGTCGTCGCCGCTATGGGCCCGAAGTGGCCGACCGTGTGCGCGTCGAGAACCTGGATCAGCGGGATGAGGCCTTTGCAGATCTGGGCGTCACCGCCAGCGGCATCCCCATCCGCGTTTCAAAGCGTTACCGGCAGGCCAGCTTCCGCCTCGCGGTGGGCAACATCGTCCCCCACATGTATTGCGGTTGGTCTGGCGGCAGCAAAATGGTGCAGCCGGGCGTGTGCAGTCATGCCACCACCGCCGAGACGCATCTGATGGCCGCGCCGCTGGTGCGTGAGATACTCGGCCAGTTGGCCAATCCGGTGCGTCACGAGATCGACCAGATCGGGCAGTCATCGGGCCTCGACTTTATCGTCAACACTGTTTTGAACGGCGCAGGCCAGGTGGCCCACCTCGTGGCGGGTGACGTCATCGCCGCCCATCGCCAGGGCGTCGATCTGGCGCGCGCAGTCTATGGCGCAGTTGTGCCCGAGCTGGTGGACCTCGTGATCGCCTCGTCGCATCCGGCCGACCGCGATTTCTGGCAGGCGTGCAAGGCGCTCAACGCTGCCGGGCTGGCCGTCAGGGCCGGCGGCACCATCATTCTGCTCAATCCGGCGCATGAGGGCGTGGCGCCCGACCACCCGGCCATGGTTGACCTGGGTGTGACGCCCATCGACCAGGTGCGGGCGCTGCTCGAGCGACACGAGATCGATGACCGCGTTGCAGCGGCCACCTATCAGGCCATGGCCGCCACGCGCGACCATGCCCGCGCGGTGGTGGTGTCAGACCCGATTGCCCGCGCCGACCTGGAGGCGATGGGGCTCGCCTGGCAGCCAGACGCGCAGGCGGCCATCGACGCCGCTATTGAGCAGCTTGGCCCGCAGGCCAGGATCGGCGTTCTGCCGCAAGCCGCTGACATGCTCCCACTGATCGGGAAAGGAGCCAGGCATGCCCTACCATCGTGAGGCGCTCATCTTGGAGCTGGAGGAGCACGCCCGGCGCCTGCGCGTGGATGTGCTCGACATGGTGCATCGCGCCCAGTCGGGCCATCCGGGCGGGTCGCTATCGGCGGCCGACATTCTTGCAGCCCTCTACTTTCACCATCTCAACATCGACCCGCTGCAGCCCAATTGGGCCGAGCGCGACCGCTTTATCCTGTCCAAGGGACACGCGGCGCCGGCTCTATACGCGGCGCTGGCACGGCGCGGCTACTTTGAGGCGGCAGAGCTGGCGACGCTGCGGCAGATCGATAGTCGCCTGCAAGGGCACCCCGATCGCCTCAAGACGCCCGGTGTTGACATGAACGCTGGCGCGCTGGGGCACGGCTTGCCGGTGGGCGTAGGCCTCGCGTTGGCTGCCAAAATGGCGGGGCAATCATGGCGGACGTATGTGCTACTGGGCGATGGCGAGACGCAGGCCGGCGTGATCTGGGAGGGGGCGCTGTTCGCTAACAAGCTGCACCTCGACAACCTGACTGCCATCCTCGACCTGAACGATGTGCAGCTTGACGGCCGCTGCCACGACATTATGCCTATGGAGCCGGTGGTGGACAAATGGCGCGCCTTTGGATGGGCCGTCCTGGAGACCGACGGTCATAACATGGCGCGCGTTTGCGATGCGCTGGATGAGGCGCAGCACATCCACGACCGGCCCACCATCATCGTCGCCCACACCGTCAAGGGCAAGGGCGTCTCTTACATGGAAGGGCAGTCCAAGTGGCACGGGCGCCCGCCCACAGACCAGGAGTATGCCACCGCCCTGCAAGAGCTGGGAGAGGGGGCGCGAAATGACTGACGTTTCGATGCGGGTGGCCTACGGTCAGGCCCTGGCGGAGTATGGCGCCGCCAACCCTCGGATTGTCGTGCTGGACGCCGACATCTCGGCCTCTAGCCAGACACACTATTTCGCCTCGCGACACCCCGACCGTTTCTTTAACATGGGCATTGCCGAGGCGGGCATGGTCGATGTGGGGGTGGGGCTGGCGCTGGGCGGCTACATTCCCTTTGTCAACACCTTTGCCTTTCTGCTGACCCTGCGCGCCGCCGAAATGGTGCGCAGTTGCGTGGCGTATGCCCAGACCAACGTCAAGCTGGTGGGCGCCTACGGCGGGCTCTCTGATGCCTTTGACGGGCCCACCCATCACGCCATCACCGATCTGGCAGTGATGTGCGCCATGCCCAACCTGACCGTGATGGTGGCCAGCGATGCCGTGCAGGTGGCCCAGATGGTGCCGCTGATTGCCGAGCATCCCGGCCCTGTGTACTTGCGCGTCTCACGCGCCGAATTGCCCGTGATCCACTCAGCGGAAGCGCCCCTGGAGATCGGCAAGGGCAAGCTGTGGCAGCAAGGCAGCGACGTGACACTCATCGCCACCGGCATCATGGTCACGCGCGCGCTCGATGCGGCGGACATACTGGCCGCGCAGGGCGTCAGCGCCCGCGTGATCGAGATTCATACGCTCAAGCCGCTCGACACGGCTCTCGTGCGGCAGGCAGCGCTGGAGACCGGCGCCATCGTGACCGCCGAGGAGCATTCTGTGGTGGGCGGCCTGGGCGCAGCGGTGGCGCAGGCCCTCGGCCTGCACCCTGTCCCCCACGTCCGGATCGGCGTGCAAGACTGCTTTACCGAGACGGGCCCCTACGAGGCTTTGTTGACCCGCTTCAAAATGACCGTGAATGACATGGCGCTCGCCGCGCACCAGTCCATAGAGGCAAAGCAAGCATGACACCCTCTACAGCATTCGATCAGATCCATCTGTCCTGGGCCGAGTGCACCAGCACCACGCTCACCGTGACCTGGCACGCCCCAAAAGCCCTGGCGTGCGGGGTGCGCTATCGCCTGCCGGGCGCAGGCGAGTGGCTCTATGCGCCCGGCGACGTGGTGCCCACCGACAGCAAGGGGGTGATCTACCGAACCACCCTGCGCGGACTGGCCCCGGCTGCTGCCTATGAGTATCACATCAGCACCGCGCCCAATCAGCAGCCCGCCCAGCAGAGCGCGATCTTTGTTGGGCGCACCGCCCCCCAAGGCCACGCCGACCTGCGCTTTGGCTTTTTGACCGACACGGGCCTGATCGGTCGCCCCGATGGCAACACCACGGGCACGGCGCAGGTGCTGGCCGAGATCGCGCGCGAGCAGCCCCTGTTCCTGCTGGGCGCTGGCGACTATGCCTATGGCAACCGTGACGGGCGCTATGAGGTCATGGCAGACGCCGTGGACGCCTGGTTCAACCAGGTGCAGGACCTGCTGGCGAACATGCCCTTTATGCCGCAGTATGGCAACCATGAAATCCATCTGCGCGAGCGGTATGAGGATTGGGCGCCGCGCTTTGCCCATGCTGATGGGCCCGAGGACGGACGCTACTATTCCTTCGATGTGGCTGACATTCACTTTACCGCCCTGTTCGTTCCGCATGGCGAGATCAGCGAGGCGCAGGGGGCGTGGCTCGACGAGGACCTGACCAAAGCCCGCGCGCGCAATCCGCGCTGGCTGATTGTGTATCAGCATGACTCGATCTATGGCCACGGCACCAGCCACCCTGCCAACCCAAAAGTGCGTGCCGCCGTGGCCCCGCTGATGGAGAAACACGGGGTGGATCTGCATCTCAGCGCACACGATCAGAACTATGAACGGACCTATCCCCTCGCGGGCGTGCCTGACCAGGTGACTGTGTGCAATCATGACCTGCACCGCTATGCCAAGGGCAATGGTGTCATCTATGCCAAGATATCGCCCTGCGGCAAGATGTCCGAGATCGGCAACAAGTTCAGCACCTTTACCGAACCGCAGCAGCCTTTTATGGCCGTGCGCGATGACACGGCGCACCACTATGCGATGGTCGACGTCAGTGCCAGCGGCGAGCTGGCCGTCACCGTGTATAGCGTGGTTGGTGACGGCAGCCCCAAGGTGCTACTCGATCACTTTGTGATCGGCATCAACTAGACGCCGTCGCTGCCGACAGGTTGAGGGCGCGGATCAGTGGGGAGCTGATCCGCGCCCTTACTCGCCAGGGGATCTGTTGCGTCCACTGGCGCGCGCTTCGCCCTGCCGCGCCTGCGATAGGGCGAGGCGGGCTGGCCCGCTCGGTCGACTCGCGCTACACTACGCACCAGCCGGCCTGGCTCGACTGCTCACTGACGTATCACATATACTGAGTATTATATGTCGCCATCTCGACCCGACACCGACCACCATGTTCGACGACCAGCCTCTAACGAGCTGCGGGGCAGCCGCAGACTGGCGCGCGAACGACGCACTGTCGAGGCCATGATCGCCCTCTACTGCCAAGCATACCACGGCGAGCATAGCGAGCTCTGCCCCGACTGCCAGCGCCTGGCTGACTATGCGCGGCATCGCCTGGCGCATTGCCGGTATGGGTCCTCCAAACCCACCTGTGCCCGCTGTCCCGTCCACTGCTATGCCCCCGAGATGCGCCAGCGCATCCGCGCCGTCATGCGCTTCGCCGGGCCGCGCATGCTCTGGCGTCATCCGTTGCTGGCCATGCAGCACCTCTTGGACGGGCTGCGACCGACGCGGACACGCTCGCCTGACAGGTCCTCGAGCGCCGCACCGCGGGAGTCGCTTGACAACGGCGGCTCCCGCGCCAAGAATGACGTCGGTGGCGTCTGCACCTGGGCAAATACCTGTGCAGATCTCACTGCGCCCAGCGCATCCGCCGGCGCGCCACTCAACAAGGAGCATGCGTTGAAGGTCTATATCTGGGTCGATCTCGAAGGCATCTCTGGACTGACCAAGGCCGATCAGATGTACGCCGACGACCAGTCCATGGACAAGCGTCGGTTGGTCACCGCTGACGTCAATGCGGCCATCGAGGGTGCCATCGAGGCCGGAGCCACCACCGTTTATATCAACGACACGCACCCGCCCGAACGAACGATCCTCATCGAAGAGCTCAACCCCGTGGCGCAACTCATTCCCAACGGCGTCGCGCAGTTCACTGCCGCAGAGCTCGACGACTCGTTCGCGGCCATGTTCGCCCTAGGCCTGCACGCCAAGCCCGGCACGCACAAAGGCTTTCTCGATCACTGCTGGGACCCCAAGCAGATCATGGATATTCGCGTGAACGGTGTCTCCATGGGCGAGATCGGCCTTACGGCCCTGGCGGCAGGGCATTTCGGCGTGCCGATGGTGCTGGTGACCGGCGACCGCGCCGGCTGCTGCGAGGCAGAGGCGCTGCTGGGGCGCGTGGAGACCGTGATCACCAAAGAGGCTGTCAGCCGCTACCAGGCGCGCTGCCTGGCGCCGGCCGTGACGCGAGCGGCGATCCGCGCCGGGGCCAGGAGGGCCTTGCAGGGCCTGAGCGAGTACCGTCCGTTCAGAATGGCGCTGCCGCTCCAGTGCGAGGTCGATTTCGTGCACTGGCAATGCACCGAGTGGGCGATAAAGATACCGGGGGCTGAGGCTGTGGGGCCGCGCTGTGTGCGCTTCACGGCTCGTGACGGGCGCGAGCTGTTGGGG